>OCAD01000006.1_pt1 | contig 261075 bp, 201 predicted proteins | sample 1538261 | NCBI WGS metagenome assembly OCAD01 (sample SAMEA2580261, study PRJEB22360) | human gut metagenome | biome: human gut; feature: human-associated habitat; material: faeces | place: Denmark | collected 2008/2010
CCGTTTTCAGAAGAAGCCTCCGTGTCTGATAAGGATACGGAGGCTTTGTTCGTTTATATACCTCTCCTCTAACATTCCGTTTCTACCGCTAATCACTATACCTTATTATATATAATTATTCATCATATATTCATCAGATTAATTCCCGAATTAAGGTGCTAAATGAATGATTAAAAACGTTTAAATCAGTATTTTATATCCTATTTCCACTTTCGTATTTCATATATTCTTCGTACCTTTACAGTGTATTAAAAGGTATAGTAAATCCTTTAATCAGTGAACAATTTAATCTTTTTACAAAAGAAAGTAACATAGCTGTAAAACAAATAAGAGAGACATCTGTTATTTATTGTAGAATCATTAGACGACATGAAAACAACTGTAAAGACATTCTGGATATGCATGCTACTGATGTTGACTTGCAGCATTAGCGGTAAAGCCATTGACCTGGTGCAGGTGGATGACAGAATGGCTGGAACTGCTGAAGTTTCCGCTTCTTTATCTTCATGTTCTTCTACTTCCGACAATAGTATTGACAAGAAGAATTCATTGTTCACGAATACCAAGTTCGCATGGACTACGGATGTCGAACTGGGAAACAAACCGGTTTCCGAAACTTACTCTTCTCATCAACAGCGTTTGCGCAGGGTGATTGAAGACAATCTTTTCCTCAGAAACATTCTTTTGATGTTATCCAACCACGAGAATCTACTCGTGCAAGGCCGCTCTAAATTATACTACTCAGATAAAGACCCGTACTATGCATTGACGGGCAGTGATTACTATATTTATACGCTTCGGCGGATTTTGATTTAGCCAACTTTTCTTCTTATTGATTTCCCCCTTTTTCTCCTTATTGTCTTGAAGAGACTGAAGGCAGGTGACCTTTAGTGTACATATATGTTAGTTAAGGTTGCAAGGATGATTACGCCCTGTCGGTTCGTAAGCGGGAAGTCGTATCCCTATGCTTTATTTTCAAAACTCTATTTAAATACCAACAATTAAACTTTTCATCATGGAAACTACTCAAAAAAAAGCAGCCTCTTTTAAAGGCATCAGATCCGCCGGTTGGGTAATCGTAATCTGTTTTATCATCGCCGTGCTTATTTTTCACTTTGTGTTGGGAAATCCCTCCAACTTTATGAACAACGACCCGAACAACCATCCGTTGCCGGGTAACTTCCTCGGTACCATCTATAAAGGTGGATTCATTGTTCCTGTAATTCAAACGCTTTTGCTGACTGTCATCGCACTGAGTATTGAACGTTATATTGCCATTGGCGCTGCCTTTGGTAAGGGGTCATTGGTGAAATTCGTAGCTAACATCAAAGCAGCCTTGGCTGAAGGTGATATGAAGAAGGCACAACAAATCTGCGATTCACAACGTGGTTCTGTAGCCAATGTGGTAAATGCCACTTTGAAGAAGTATGCCGAGATGGAGAATGACACAGAGCTGTCCAAAGACCAGAAACTGCTTGCCATCCAGAAGGAATTGGAAGAAGCCACTGCGCTGGAACTGCCGATGATGGAGCAGAATCTTCCTATTATTGGTACCATCACGACTTTAGGTACATTGATGGGATTGCTCGGTACAGTTATCGGTATGATCCGTTCATTTGCCGCCCTTGCAGCCGGAGGTTCAGCCGACTCCATGGCTCTGTCGCAAGGTATTTCTGAGGCTTTGATTAATACTGCCTTCGGTATCTTGACCGGTGCATTGGCCGTTATCTCCTACAACTATTATACAAACAAGATTGACAAGTTGACTTACAGCCTCGATGAGGTTGGTTTCTCCATCGTGCAGACTTTTGCAGCTACCCATAAATAGTTGACTGCTGATAGTTGGAGCTGCGCTGTGACGTAGGCTTCTATTATCTATTCAACGAATGAATTCTCAATTTTAATTTTCAATGAAACGATTATGGGCAGAGCGAAAATAAAAAAGAAAAGTACGTTCATCGATATGACGGCGATGAGTGACGTAACTGTACTGCTGCTGACCTTCTTCATGCTGACTTCTACGTTCGTGAAGAAAGAGCCGGTACAAGTAACGACTCCCGCCTCTGTATCCGAGATTAAGATTCCGGAGACAAATGTACTCCAGATATTGGTCGATCCGAGCGGAAAAGTATTTATGAGTCTGGACAAGCAGTCCGACTTGCGCGAAGTGCTGGAAGCTATGGGGCAGGAGTATGGAGTGACTTTCACTCCGGAGGAAACTAAAAAATTCATGCTGGCGTCTACCTTTGGTGTGCCGATGAAGAGTATGAAGAAATACCTCGACTTGCCGCAAGACCAGCAAGATGCTGTATTGAAGAATGAGGGGATACCGACAGACAGTATTGACAATCAGTTCAAGGCCTGGGTACGCAACGCCCGTGCAGTGAACAGTGATTTGCGCATTGCCATCAAGGCAGATGCCAATACTCCTTATTCCGTAATAAAAAATGTGATGAACTCACTTCAGGACCTCAGAGAGAACCGGTACAACCTGATTACTTCTCTGAAGACCACAAGTGAGGAGTGACAAGCTACGAGTTACAAGTAGAACAAGAAAGGAAACATTATGGCTGAAATACAAGAAAGCGGCAACAAGAAAGGTGGAAAAAGCAAGCAGAAGAAAATGACTGTCAGGGTGGACTTTACACCTATGGTGGACATGAACATGTTGCTGATTACCTTCTTTATGCTTTGTACCTCACTGAGCAAACCTCAGACCATGGAGATAAGCATGCCGAGCAATGACAAGACCATCACCGAGGAGCAGCAGACCAAAGTTAAGGCTTCCCAAGCCATTACGCTGTTGCTGGGCGATGACAACAAGTTGTATTATTACGAAGGAGAACCCAACTACAAGGACTATACCTCACTGAAGGAAACCACCTATCAGGCGGACGGTCTGCGGGCAATGCTTCTGCAACGTAATAGAGTTGCTGTGAACGAGGTGAACAGACTGAAGCAGCAGAAACTGGATCTTAAGATATCAGAGGATGACTACCGGAAACAGCTTTCCGAGATAAAAAGCGGAAAGGATACGCCGACAGTCATCATCAAGGCTACCGACAAGTCTTCGTACAAGAATCTGATTGATGCTCTCGATGAAATGCAGATATGTAATATAGGTAAGTATGTGATAACGGATATTGCCGAAGCCGACGAGTTTTTGATGAAGAACTACGAAAGCAAGGGCGAATTGTCCCAGAACATTGCTGAATGATGTGTAACACCCAAAGAAAGGAAAGAATATGGCTAAAGTAGATTTAAGCTCCCAAGCATGGTGTGACCTCGTGTTCAGTGGTAAGAACAAAGCATATGGAGCCTATAAGATGCGTGAGACCTCTCCCAGACGGCACAACATTGCCGTGATACTGGTAATTGTAATTGCATTGATAGGTTTCAGTATCCCTACGCTGATAAAGATGGCTACCCCCAAACAGAAAGAGGTGATGACCGAAGTGACTACCCTTTCGCAGCTGGAAGAACCGGAAGTGAAGCAGGAAGAGATGAAGCGGATAGAGCCCGTGGCCCCACCGCCGCCTGCATTGAAAAGCTCCATTAAGTTTACCGCTCCCGTCATCAAAAAGGATGAGGAAGTGAGGGACGAGGATGAAATAAAAAGCCAGACAGAACTGACGGAAACGAAAGTTGCCATCTCCATTGCCGACGTGAAAGGTAATGACGAGGAACACGGCAAGGACATCGCCGACTTGAAACAAGTGGTGACGCAGGCCGAACCGGAACCTGAAAAGGTTTTCGATATGGTAGAGCAGATGCCCCAGTTCCCCGGTGGTCAGGCCGAGATGATGCAGTTCATCAGCAAGAATATGAAGTATCCGACCATTGCCCAGGAAAACGGTACGCAAGGGCGTGTAACCTGCCAGTTTGTGGTAGGGGCCGACGGCAAGGGGCGTGATGTGAAAGTGCTGAGAGGTGTAGACCCCTATCTGGATAAAGAAGCTGTCCGTGTGATTATGTCCATGCCCAAATGGATTCCCGGCAAGCAGAATGGTAAGGCCGTATCGGTGAAATATACGATACCGGTGATGTTTAGATTACAATAAGTGTGTGTGTTATGAAAACGGTGAAACAACTTCAGCTTTCAGGCTTACTGGTGCTGCTGACTCTGCTGTCGGCCTGCCAAAGCAAGCCCAAGGACGGACAAACGGATACGTATACCTCCGGTGTGATTGCAATTGCTGCGGACGAAAGTTTCCAGCCTATTGTGCAGGAAGAAATTGACGTGTTCGAAGGACTGTTCCCCTTGGCAGGAATTGTGCCCCGTTATGTGACGGAAGTCGATGCCGTCAACCTCTTGCTCAAGGACAGTCTGCGGTTGGCAATAACCAGTCGCAGACTGACTCCCGAAGAGATGAATTCCTTCAATAGCCGGAAGTTTTTTCCGCAGGAGATAAAGATTGCTACGGACGGGCTGGCATTGATAACCCATCTTGGCAATCCAGATTCATTGATTAGTGTGAAGGACATCTGCCGCATCCTGACGGGTGATGCGAAGCAGTGGAAAGATATCTATCCGGCTTCCCGTCTGGGGGATATCAGTCTTGTGTTTGACAACAAGAACTCCAGTACCGTACGTTTTGCTGTCGATTCCATCTGTAAGGGTGTACCGCTTTCCAGTCAGTTGAAAGCGTTGAAAACCAATAGGGAGGTGATTGACTACGTGGCCCGCACGCCTGATGCCATCGGTATTATCGGCGTGAACTGGCTGAGCGACCGGAATGACAGTACGGGGCTCTCTTTCAGTAAAGAGGTGCGGCTGATGTCCGTCAGTGCTGCTGACAAGGCCATGCCGGACAACAGTTACAAACCCTATCAGGCGTATTTGTATTACGGTGATTATCCGTTGGCACGCAGCATCTATGCCTTGTTGAATGATCCGCGGAGCGCACTTCCGTGGGGATTTGCCTCTTTCCTCGCTTCCGACCGGGGACAGCGGATTATATTGAAGTCGGGATTGGTCCCCGCCACCCAACCGGTGCGCGTGGTGAACGTCAAGGATGAATAACTAAAATGAATGCTAACATGAAACGTAGATTTGTATTTTGTTTGGGAGCGATGCTGTTTGCAGGTACGCTCGCCGCACAAACGCCGGTGCCCGAATGGCAGGCGGGGGTGGATAAAGTAAAAAGTCTGATAAAGACGAATCCGGAGCAGGCTTCCGACGCAGCCGGAGAACTGCTGAAGGGCAAGAACAAGAAAAATGTGGAGCTTGTGACTTCCGTGGCCCGTGCCTATCTGGATGTAGGACAGCTGAAAGAGGCGGAAACCTATCTGGAGATGGCAAGAAAGGCCGACAACAAGGCTCCGGCAGTTTCTGTACTCGAGGGTGACATCGCTTTTGCCCGGAAAGATATCGGAAAGGCATGCCAGCTTTATGAGCAAGCCATCTATTTTGATTCGAATTATAAGGATGCGTATCTGAAATATGCGCAGGCATACAAGTCTGCCAGTCCTTCGCAGGCCATAGAGAAGCTGAACCAGCTGAAGGCCATAGCTCCGGATTGCCTGGAAGCAGACAAGGAGCTGGCGGAAGTGTATTACGCCACCAACCGTTTTGGCAAGGCTGCCGACACCTATGCCAAGTTCATCGATACTCCCGTGGCTACGGAAGATGACATCCTGAAATATGCTTTTGCACTATTCCTGAACCACGACTTCGAGAAATCCTTGGCGGTGGCGCAGAAAGGTTTGCAGAAGAATGCCCGCCATGCCGCATTCAACCGGCTTGTGATGTACAACAATGTCGACCTCAAGCGTTATGACGAGGCAGAGAAGGCTGCCGATGCTTTCTTCAATGCTTCGGATAATGCCGATTATTCATGCTTGGATTACCGCTATCACGGTGCTCTGTTGAGTGCTCTGAAGAAATATGACCAGGCCATTGAGGAATATGGTAGGGCATTGGAGAAGGATGAGAGTCAGGTGGATTTGTGGCGTGAGATTGCCGATGCTTATGAATTGAAAAACGACTATACCCAAGCCATTGCTGCTTATAAAAAGTACTATGACTCGCTGGCACAAGATAAAAAGACGTCCGAAAACTTATTCCAGTTAGGGCGTCTGTACTACGGAGAGGGTACGTCCTCGGACACTCTCTCCGTTCAGTCTGCCGACCGCATGGCGGCATTGCAGGCTGCCGACTCTGTGTTCGCACTTGTTGCCGAACAAGCTTCCGACAGTTATTTGGGAGATATGTGGCGCGCCCGCACACACTCTGCCATGGACCCCGAAACTACAGAGGGATTGGCGAAACCTTATTACGAGAAGGTGGTGGACGTACTGCTTGCCAAAAACGAACCGAGGTACAACTCTGCATTGATAGAGTGTTACAGTTATCTGGGCTACTACTATCTGTTGAAGAGTGACTATGCTACTTCGAAAGAGTACTGGAATAAAATTCTGGCTATCGACCCCACCAATGCCACAGCAAACAAGGCATTGGACGGCATCAAATAGCAATAATTTTAGTTGTTTGTCGTGTCGGGAGGAGTGGAGAGTGATTCTTAGCTCCTCCTTTTTTGTTGCAGGGTCCCCCTTGGAGGCAGTGATTGCTTGCGGTAGTCCGTGGGTGAAGTGCCTAAGTGTGTCTTCACATACTTCCCGAAAAAGGAGATGTTGGGGAAATCCTGATGCTCGGAAATCTCCTTGATAGACTTATTGGAATACTTCAGAAAATATTTGATGTCTTCGACCACATAATCGTTTATCCACTCGAAGGCTGTCTTTCCGCTGACCTTTTTGCAGACGGTGGAAAGATATTTGGGAGTAACACACAGCTTACCCGCATAATAGGAAATAGAACGTTTTTTCACCTCGGTGCAGGCCAGCAGGTCGAGGAATCTCTTGAATAGAATGTTGCTCCGCTTCACCATTTGGCTTTCGGGAGGGGTGCTCAACTGGTTTAAATCTGCCAGCAGCTCATACAGCATGGTGCGTATCAGCGACCTGATGACTTCTTTGTAGTAGGGCTGCTCCGCTTGTTTCATTCGGGCACGTATCACCTTATAGTATAAATCGAACAGTTGCACTCTGTCCTTGTCAATGCGTACTACCGGATTCTGGCTGATATAGAAAGCCTTGTTCCATATGTCACTACTTTTATGAAGGTACTTCTGTGTAATCTGGGTCGACAGACAGAACATGGCGCCCTTGAAGTCGGAACTGGTTGTGCAATTGCTCAGAATCATATTGGGCATACAAATCAGCATCTCACCGGGGTAGATAGCATATTTTTGGGTATTGATGTTTATCTGCAGTCTTCCTTTTACACAGACCACATAGATGTTTGCATTCAACTTGAAATACTTGTTGAAAAGCAAGTTCTTGAAATCTCCAAGTATAGCAATATCGTTGTCGGTATAGTCCGTACTTGTATATTCTGCTATATTGTATGTGTTAAGTTGGTAAATCTTTTCTTCGTTTTTCATATTCATGTCTTTAGCTCCTTTGCAAATGTAAAGCAAGTGGCAGGAAATATAGAGTCCTAAATGGATACAGAAGTGTCCTAATCTTCTTGCGTGTGAGGCTAATTTCGAACCAAAGAATAGAATTGTTCCTTTTTCTGAGCATTTTTTTTCTTGAAACGCTTGTCGTATTGAAAAGAATGTCTACTTTTGCGGTGTACTATTATACTAATACACATAAACAATAAGATATTTAATTCATCCAAGCGTATGTTACAAGTAGAAAACATTTCATTTAGTTATCGCAAGGGGCGGAAAGAAGTCCTGAGCGATTTTTCACTTTCGCTGGAAGCCGGCCGGGTTTACGGTCTGTTGGGTAAGAACGGAGCCGGCAAGTCTACGTTGCTCTATCTGATGAGCGGTTTGTTGGCTCCCAAACGTGGGAGAGTGATGTATCATGATACCGACATGCGCCGCCGGTTGCCCGTCACGTTGCAGGACATGTTTCTGGTACCCGAGGAGTTCGAGCTGCCTCCTATTTCCTTGGTCAGCTATATTGAACTGAACAGTAAGTTCTATCCCCGTTTCAGCAAGGAAGACATGGTGAAGTACCTGCATTTCTTCGAGATGGATATGGATGCTGATTTGGGAGCCTTGTCCATGGGGCAGAAAAAGAAAATCTTCATGAGTTTTGCGCTGGCCACCAATACTTCCCTGCTGCTGATGGATGAGCCTACCAATGGACTGGATATTCCGGGAAAGAGCCAGTTCCGCAAATTTCTGGCTTCGGGTATGTCGGACGACAAGACGATTGTCATTTCCACCCATCAGGTGCGTGACATTGACAAAGTGCTGGACCATGTGCTGATTATGGACAACAGCCGCGTATTGCTGGACGAATCCACTGCCAGCATTTGCAGTAAGCTGTTCTTCTTGGAGAGTGACGACCGGGAGTTGGCTGCGACTGCCTTGTACACGCTTCCCTCCGTACAAGGCAATTTCTTGATGCTGCCCAATACGGAAGGTGAGGAATCGGAGATTAATCTTGAACTGCTGTTTGGCGCCGTGCTTGCAGAGCCTGGGAAGATAGCGGAAATGTTTCACACTAAAACAAATGAATAATGATACGCGATACCTTTTTTAGTTTGCATCGCTTTGTGAACGTATGCCGCAAAGAGATGGTGGAGAATTGGAAGACCTATATACTCCGCTCGGTGATGGTCTACGGAATGTTGGCCATAGTCTTTGTCTGGAATGGATACTATCAGTATCACAATCTGGAAGCGGGAGCTGTGGGCATGGACCCTATCTGGGAGTTTGAGTCCAGATTCTTTCTTTGGGGACTTGTCATTTGGGGATGCATTAGCGCCTCGTTTGCCATGGAAAGGATGAAAAGCAAGACGAGTCGTACCGTTGTGCTCATGACACCTGCCACCATGTTCGAGAAATTCTTTGCCCGCTGGCTGGTGGCTACCTGCGGCTTTATCTTGGTCTTTCTGATAGCTTTCAAGCTGGCGGACTTGACAAGAGTCGTCTTCTATCTTCTGGCCTACCCGGAGCTGCATGTCGTTCACTCCTTTCCGTTGTGGGAATTCTGCTGTAACACGAACCGTTTCTATGAGACGATAGGAAGCGGACCGGCTGTGGTGGGTATATTCCTGAGCTGCTACTTTTTCCTACAGTCTTTCTTCCTGCTGGGCAGTACGGTCTGGCCCAAAAATGCACTTATCAAGACTTTTGCGGCCGGTGTCTGCATCTTCGTTTCATATATCCTGATAGCTGTATTGTGTCTGAAGGCCATTCTGCCTAATAACTTCTTCATGACTGAGCCCTATATTGACAGGGAGGCATCGGGCGGCTGGCTGATTTTTATAACTTCGTTTTTCGCCCTTTTCAACTGGGTGCTTGCCTATTTCCGTTTCAAGGAGTCCGAAATCATTAATCGCTGGTAACTATGAACTTTAAGGAAAGCAAGGCCATCTACCTGCAAATAGCAGACCGCATTTGCGACGAGGTACTTCTCGGGCAATATCAGGAGGAAGAACGTATTCCTTCGGTACGGGAATATGCGGCTGTGGTAGAGGTCAACGCCAATACGGTGATGCGTTCGTACGACTACTTGCAGACGCAAGGAGTGATTTACAACAAGCGGGGTATCGGCTATTTTGTGTCGGTAGGTGCACGTAAGCTGATTCTTTCGTTGAGGAAAGAGTATTTTCTGAAGGAGGAAGTGGATTATTTCTTCAAGCAGATTTTCACGCTGGGCATCTCTGCCGAGGAGTTGTCCGGGATGTATCAGGAGTTTATCAAGAAACAAAAATAAAAGAAGACAGTTATGAAACGAACGACTTATATAATGATAGGAATGCTGGTTACCGGTGTGGCAATGGTATGCGGACTCATGTTCTATGTGGTGGACCGCAATGTCACTCAGAAAGATAATTTTATGGAAATCGGCGGAGAACGGAAAACGGTGCAGCTGCCCTCGTGCAGGGTGTTGAAGCTGACACAGCCTCCGGTGGTGTGGAAACAGAAAAAAGAAGGTATTGTGGAGGCGGAGCGTATATTCTCGTTCGGGGAAGTGCCGTTGGAGGTGACTGCCGACTCTTTGCAGCAGGGCAGTTTCTCCTATGCAGGGGATATGGAGGCTTTTATGTCGATGACTTCCGTTGGCGATACCCTGCTCGTCACCTTTGACTTTCCGGAGGATAAGCTGGAACAGCATCTTCAGAATGACATTTGGATAAGGGTTCGTTCAGAAGGGATGGAATTGCGGTTGCCTGCGGAGGTACAAGCGGTTGTGGTAGATGTGGAGGATATGGAAACCAATTTCTACGGACTCCGTTGTGATACGCTCTCTTTCCGCACGCGATACCTTGCCCGGCTGGAAGATTGCCATGTCACTGCGCTTGCGGCGCAGGCGCAGAGCTTGCATTTCAACAGCGGCACAGTGCGCAACCTTTATCTGAATCTGGACGAGATAGCCGACTGGGATGTCAATACCGGTTCCTTCCATATCGATACGGAGCATCTGTCCGGCAGTCGCTATCATCGTTGTCTTTTGCAGAAGAATGAATGCCGCCGGGTGTTCTGGACACCGTTAAAGGATGATGCCTCTTTGAGTGTGGAGTTAAAACAAGCAGTTAAAATAGAAGTAGGTGAGTAGCCATAATACGAAATGACTTATCTTTGCACATGAATCAAAAAGTGTAGAGTATATGGCCTTGCAATTGGCATTCGTATTGGTAGCTATCATTATAGGCGCCCGCTTGGGCGGCATTGGACTAGGTGTAATGGGAGGGATAGGTCTGGCAATTCTGACGTTTGGTTTCGGATTGCAGCCTACATCACCTCCCATTGACGTTATGTTGATGATAGCCGCCGTCATTTCTGCCGCATCCTGCATGCAGGCGGCTGGCGGACTGGATTATATGGTAAAGCTGGCAGAACGGTTGTTGCGGAAGAATCCTTCGCAGGTCACCATCTTGAGCCCTATTGTGACCTATTTGTTTACTTTTGTTGCCGGCACGGGACATGTGGCATATTCGGTGCTTCCCGTGATTGCCGAGGTTGCCACGGAGACCAAGATTCGTCCCGAGAGGCCACTGGGCATTGCGGTGATTGCTTCGCAGCAGGCTATTACGGCAAGTCCCATTTCGGCTGCCACCGTCGCACTGCTTGGGTTGCTGGCGGGATTTGATGTCACCTTGTTCGATATTCTGAAAATAACGATTCCTGCTACCATTATCGGGGTACTTGTGGGCGCCTTGTTCTCCATGAAGGTGGGCAAGGAGTTGGCAGACGACCCGGAGTACAGAAAGAGGTTGACCGAAGGCTATCTTGATGTCAAGAAGGTGGAGATAAAGGATATACACAATAAACGGCATGCCGTCTTGTCCGTGCTTATCTTTATCCTTGCCACTGTTTTTATCGTGTTCTTTGGTTCGTTCGACAGTTTGCGTCCTGCCTTCGTGATAGACGGCGAGACGGTGAGACTCGGCATGTCCGCCATTATCGAAATCGTGATGCTCTCTGCCGCCGCCCTCATCTTGCTGCTGACTCGCACCGACGGCATGAAGGCAACGCAAGGCTCCGTCTTCCCGGCAGGCATGCAGGCGGTGATTGCCATATTCGGCATTGCCTGGATGGGAGATACTTTTCTTCAGGGAAACATGCTTCAGTTGACCCAGTCCATCGAGGGAGTGGTGAGGCAAATGCCGTGGCTGTTCGGGATAGCCTTGTTTGCCATGTCGATTCTGCTTTATAGCCAGGCCGCCACTGTGCGCGCACTGATGCCTTTGGGCATCGCTTTGGGCATTTCGCCTATGATACTGGTTGCTCTGTTCCCGGCCGTAAACGGTTACTTCTTTATTCCCAACTATCCCACCGTAGTAGCAGCCATTAATTTCGACCGTACCGGAACTACCCGTATCGGCAAGTATGTGCTGAACCACTCGTTCATGCTTCCCGGACTTGTTTCGACTGGCGTTGCCATCGGGCTGGGGTTGCTTTTCATCAGGATATTCTAAGGGAAACCGCTGCTTTCAATCCGTTGTATATAGGGCTTTGTTTACTTGTGTATAGGGGAGTGTTCCCTTTTACTTATTGCCTTATCAGCGCCTAATGGTCGTGCGGCGATCTGCTGACGGCTGTTAAGCGGGTTGTTGATGGCCGTTAGGCGATTGCATCATGGCCGTTGCATACTGTTGATTCCTTATGTCCGACGTAATAAATACCTTCATTCTCTGAATAAAGCACAGAGGAAAACAGTATTGAAGTCTTGGCTTTGTGTGGCTGTACGCATTTGTTCTGATTGCATTTGAAGGGGGAGGAGATGGAATTAATACCGTGTTTGCAGGATATTGATTTCGTCAGGTACGATATAAATAAGATGTGATGCAAGAAATTAATAACTTGTGTTACTACATGTTATCTTCTTGTGGTGTCAGTATTTCTGTTTGTGAAACGGTGTGGAAGCAAATTTTGCTTCCACACTTTTGAGTTGCTTCCACCGCATCTGTAATGCCGATGAATAAAGGGATGTGGAGAGGAGGTGGAAGTGTGGAAGCAATTTGCACAAACATTATTTGCGCAAACATTTTTTTCTGTCCTTGATGGGAATTAAAAAAAATGAGGATAAACGGCCTTTAAACCTTTTATCCTCATTGTAGTTGCGGAGATCCGACTCGAACGAATGACCTTTGGGTTATGAGCCCAACGAGCTACCAACTGCTCCACTCCGCGATGTTATTGTTTTGTGGGTGCAAAGGTACGGCTTTTTATTTAATATGCAAATAAAATGCATGATATTTTTGAGGTTAAGTGGATTTTAATGAGTAATATGTTGATAAATAGAACGATAATAAGCCTACTTTTTTTCTTCCTTTTTAGGGCTGTTCATTAATAAAATGAATGTTTTCTTGTAAGATATGCGGAAATGTCTTACTTTTGCTCAAATAATAAAGCAATGTGCAATTAATCTATGACCGTATCGAAGACAAAAGCTAAATTAGTGGACGTTGCCCGTCAGCTGTTTGCAAAGATGGGTGTTGAAAATACCACGATGAATGATATTGCCCTCGCTTCAAAGAAAGGTAGGAGAACGCTCTATACCTATTTTAAGAGCAAGGAAGATATCTACTTGGCTGTTGTCGAGTCGGAGCTGGATATTCTTTCGGATATGATGAAGCACGTGGTAGAGAAAGATATTCAGCCGGACGAGAAACTGATGGAAATGATTTACACTCATCTGGATGCGGTAAAAGAGGTTGTCTTTCGGAATGGTACTCTTCGTGCCAATTTCTTTCGGGATATTTGGAGAGTGGAGAAAGTGCGCAAACGTTTCGATGCTACAGAGACCCTGCTTTTCAAGGAGGTTCTGCGTGAAGGTATGGAGAAGGGTGTTTTCCAGATAGATGACTTGGATATGACTGCCGAGATTGTGCATTACAGTGTCAAAGGTATTGAAACACCTTATATCCGCGGCCATATAGGGGCCAATCTGGACGATGCGGTACGTGATGCTTACGTGACCCGTCTGGTACTTGGTGCATTGGGAAAGAAGTAAGAATACATTTTATAAATAATTTTTAAATAATATGGGATTATTAGATGGAAAAACAGCCATTGTGACAGGTGCTGCACGCGGCATCGGCAAGGCTATCGCTTTGAAGTTCGCTCAAGAAGGAGCAAATATTGCATTCACTGACTTGGTGATTGATGAAAATGCCGAGGCTACGGCAAAAGAATTGGAAGCTTTGGGAGTAAAGGCAAAAGCTTATGCCTCCAATGCAGCAAACTTTGAAGACACTGCCAATGTAGTGGCAGAAATCCATAAGGACTTTGGACGTATTGATATTCTGGTAAACAATGCCGGTATTACACGTGACGGTCTGATGATGCGTATGAGCGAACAGCAATGGGATATGGTTATCAATGTCAACCTGAAATCGGCATTTAACTTTATCCATGCCTGCACACCCATCATGATGCGCCAGAAGGCGGGTAGCATTATCAATATGGCATCTGTGGTAGGTGTTCACGGCAATGCCGGCCAGGCCAACTATTCTGCTTCCAAAGCCGGTATGATTGCTTTGGCCAAGTCTATCGCTCAGGAGCTGGGTTCTCGTGGAATCCGTGCCAATGCCATTGCTCCGGGCTTCATCATGACAGCCATGACCGACGCCTTGTCTGAAGAGGTGAAGGCTGAATGGTGCAAGAAGATTCCTTTGCGTCGTGGCGGCACACCCGAAGACGTGGCAAATATCGCTACTTTCCTGGCTTCTGATATGTCTTCTTATGTATCCGGTCAGGTTATTCAGGTAGATGGTGGGATGAATATGTAATTTAATGATTAATGATTAGTGATTAATGTTTAATGAGAAGTTGGGTGTTAGTCATTAATCATTAATCACTAATCATTAAACATTAACAATCGATGACTGTCGTATACGAAGACAATCATATCATTATAGTCAACAAGACCGCTTCCGAGATAGTTCAGGGAGACAAAACGGGTGATACACCGCTTTCGGAAACTGTAAAGCAGTACCTGAAAGAGAAGTACAGCAAGCCTGGAAATGTCTTTATCGGTGTCGCCCACCGGCTGGACCGCCCCGTGAGCGGTCTTGTTGTTTTTGCCAAGACCAGTAAGGCACTGTCGCGTCTGAACGAGATGTTCAAGAATAGCGAGGTGAAGAAGACTTACTGGGCAGTAGTGAAGAACTTGCCCCGCGAGGAAGAGGGGGAATTGGTGAACTATCTGGTGCGAAATGAGAAACAGAACAAGAGTTATGCATACGACAAGGAGGTGCCGGGCAGCAAGAAAGCGATTTTGCATTACCGGCTCATCGGGCGGTCGCAGAACTATTATCTGTTGGAAATAGATTTGAAAACCGGACGCCATCACCAGATACGTTGTCAGTTGGCAAAGATGGGCTGTCCCATCAAGGGAGATTTGAAGTATGGTTCGCCCCGCTCCAATCCCGACGGCAGCATCTGTCTGCATGCGCGGTATATCCGTTTTGTGCATCCGGTGTCCAAAGAACTGATAGAAGTGGAGGCGCCCGTTCCTCCCGGAAATTTATGGAATGGTTTTGAAACGATTTAATCTTACAGTAATGAAGAAAATCACAGTTTTGTCGGGTTTGCTGCTCCTTGCGGGATTGGCTGCCCAAGCTCAGGAAAGAGTTGCTGAGTATAACGTGCGTCCGGCCGTTACGGTGCGCACTCCCCTCCAGGGCGATAGTATCAACTTCAAGGGAGACAAGTTTACTACCGGCAATCTTCTGAAGACGAAGGTCAGTCTCGACTTCGACGGAGGTCGGTACGAACGTATGGTTGCTGATACGGCTGGATATGTAACTGTGGCAAAGGCGGACAAGGACAATCTGTTCTATCTGTTTGCTACCAATCTGCGTGCGGAGCGTTTCATGAAGGGCAAGCTGAATGTATATTCTCCTGCCCGTTTTGAGGTGTTTGTAAACGGTGAATCCAAGCAAGTCAAGGAGACAGCGGAGGACAGCTTGTCGCAGGTCCGTCCTACGGCTGTCAGTTTGCGTATGGACCCCGAAGCGGATTATGAGATTGTCATCAAGTTGCTTTCAAGCGCGGACGACAAGATGCAGCCGATGCTGAAATGCGAATTTGAAAAGGAAAAGGACTTTGCCGATGTAGCCTGCCGGATGGCACCGGACATGAAGAGACGTTTCTCTTTGTTCAACACCAATTTCGGCTCCCGAGCGAGCAGGGTTTCTCTTTCGCCCAACGGCAAGTATCTGCTGACCCGCTATTCGGACAATTACGACGTGAAGCGTTCCAGGACCCGTTGTGAGCTGACCGAGGTAAAGACCGGCCGGGTGATATTGCCCAATGCCAATGAAAAGATGAACTGGATGCCCAACAGCAACAAGCTCTATTATACGGTTATGGGCGAGGAGCAGAATGACCTGGTTGTGTTCGATCCTGCCACGATGCGTGAGGAAGTGCTGCTGAAGAATGTTCCCGAAGGATATTTCAGCTGGTCTCCTACAGAAGACTATCTTATTTATATGCTCACGGACGAGGGCGAAAAGGTGAGTGGCCCGTTGAAACGTCTCTTGCATCCGGACGACCGTATCCCCAATTCTCGTGACCGCTATTATCTCATGAAATACGATGTGGCGACGGGCCTTTCCGAGCGTCTGACCTACGGTAGTCACAACGTCTATCTGAATGATATTTCCCCGGATGGCAAGAAACTGTTGTGCAGCACTTCCAAGCCGGACATCACTCGATGCCCTTTCTCCCTCTCTTCTCTTTTCGAGATTGATTTGGCCACCTTGCAGGCAGATACGCTGGCCGCCTGGGATGCTTATCTGGGAAGTGCTTCTTACTCTCCGGATGGGAAGCAGCTTCTGGTGACGGGCAGTCCGTCTGCTTTCGGAGGCATTGGCAAGAATTGCGGTGAACATCCCATAGCCAATGACTTTGATACCCAAGCATTCATTATGGATTTGGCTACAAAGAAAGTGCAGGCTATCACGCGCGATTTCAATCCTACGGTGTCTCCCGTGCAGTGGAACCGTGTGGACGGATGTATCTATTTCGATACGACTGATGGGGATTGCAGGCATATATACCGTTATGTTCCGAAGACGGGCGGCTTTGAAATGCTTCCGCTTGAAGAAGATGTGATTACTTCCTTCACGCTGGCCAATGACAATCCGGTTGTGGCTGCCTATGTGGGTGGAGGAAACACCAGTACGGGCGTAGCCTATACGTACGACACGAAGAAAAAAGTTTCTACCCTGCTTGCCAACCCCATGAAGCCCGTCCTCGACAAGATTGAGCTGGGACAGATGGAAGAGTGGAACTTTACAGCTTCGGACGGTACGGAGATAAAGGGAATGATTTGCCTTCCGCCGTCTTTCGACCCGAACAAGAAGTATCCGCTTATCGTGTACTATTATGGAGGAACGACTCCTACGACTCGCGGTATAACTTCCCCGTACTGTGCACAGTTGTTTGCGTCACGTGACTATGTGGTTTATGTTATCCAGCCCAGTGGTGCCATCGGGTACGGCCAGGAGTTCTCTGCACGCCATGTCAATGCATGGGGTGAGCGTACGGCCGATGAGATCATTGAAGGTACGAAGAAATTCTGTGCAGCCCATCCGTTTGTCAACGATAAACGTATCGGATGCCTGGGTGCCTCTTATGGAGGATTCATGACGATGTATCTGCAGACTAAGACGGACATGTTTGCTGCCGCTGCCTCGCATGCTGGCATCAGCAATGTAACGAGCTATTGGGGCGAGGGTTATTGGGGATATTCCTATAACTCTGTTGCGGCAGCCGATAGCTATCCTTGGAATAATCCCGATTTGTTTACGAAGCATGGAGCATTGTTCAATGCGGACAAGATTAATACCCCTCTGTTGTTGCTGCATGGCACGGTAGATACAAACGTGCCTATCGGTGAAAGTATCCAGTTGTATAATGCGCTGAAGATATTGGGCAAGCCGGTGGAATTTATTACCGTGGACGGTGAAAACCATTTTGTACTTGATTATGCAAAACGTGAATTGTGGCACAATTCAATTATGGCTTGGTTTGCCCGCTGGCTGCAGGATAGTCCGGCATGGTGGAATGACCTTTATCCGGAAAGACATTGGTGATTTCTTAGTTGATAACTGTCAACTATCAATTTAAAAAGCCGTTTCCCAGAATAGACAAGGAGGAAACGGCTTTTTTGTTGTAGTGTGCTTACTGTTATTGGGCCACTTTTGCTGTGTCTTGGACGTTCTCGGCTTTCTGCAAAGTATCCGTTACCACAGTGTCGTTAGACAAGGTTGTTGTCTTACTCGGCTGTTCTACCGGAGCCTTAGCTTGAGCCAAGAACGTTCCGCCACAAACAAACATAAACAGGGCTGCTACTAATACTAATTTTTTCATAATTCATTTGCTTTTAGGTTGGTATATCTTATTGTTAAGTCTAAGTGCTTGCTTGTTGTAGCGCTTGTTGCTTACGTCTAATATAGTTCAAATGGTGTGCCAGAAAGAGTGCGTGTTGGATAATATTCTGATAGCTAGTGATATATGTTTCTATGCAAAGTGTGGCATAGTGTGGAAAAATGTGGAATGTGTGGAGGGGAGTGTGGAATAATTCCACACCTTTTAGTCGGATATGTTATAAAGCTTCAACTTGTTGTACAGCGTTTTGCGGTCAATGCCCAACAGTTGTGCAGCGCGGCTCTTGTTGTTTCCCGTCTGCCGCAAGGCTTCGATGATTTGATGCTTCTCTGCCTCCTCATTGCGGAGAGGGATACCGATGATGGCCGGTGCGGGTTCTTTCAGTTCATTCAGTTCGTTGATAGTAATGAATTTGCCTTGTGCCAGCAAGGTTGCACGGCGTACCATATTCTTCATTTGGCGTAGATTGCCGGGCCAGGGATATTCCAATAGGGCGCGGGATGCCTTGTCATCAAAGCCGGTCAGTTGCTTGTCCATTTCGCGGTTGGCCTGGTCCAGAAAGAAATTGGCAAAGAGCAGGATGTCTTCACGGCGGTCTTTGAGTTGCGGCATGCGTAGGGTGAATTCATTGATACGGTGATATAAATCTTCACGGAACGCCCCTTTTTCGATGGCTTGCTCCAGATTTTCGTTGGTGGCGGATACCAGACGTATGTCCACGCTTATCTCTTTGTTTGAACCTACCGGACGTATCTTGCGCTCTTGCAAAGCACGCAGCAACTGTATTTGCACTTCATAGCTCAGATTACCTATCTCATCCAGGAAGATGGTACCGCCGTTGGCTTCGACGAAAGCGCCCGTTTTGTCGGTCAGTGCGCCGGTAAAGGCGCCCTTTATGTGCCCGAAGAACTCCGAAGCGGCCAATTCTTTGGGAATAGAACCGCAATCGATGGCTACAAACGGCTGGTCGGCACGCTTGCTGAGCTGGTGGATGCGGTGAGCTACGTATTCTTTGCCCGTTCCGCTGGCACCATTGATGAGTACAGACATATTGGTAGGTGAAACCAGTTTCACATAATTGTAGAGTTGTTTGGCTGCGTCGCTCTCTCCCTCAAGGAAGTCGGAGGAGGACAATGAGCCTTCTGCACCCTTCAGAGGCTGATTTTTCATCTTGTCGGAATGCATCGTCTGTTTGGGTGAAACGGATGGTCTGTTTGGGGTAAACGCATCATCTGTTCGGGACGAATGCATCATCTGTTTCAAAGCGGAGGATGATGCATTCAAGGCTTCGCCTATTTTTTTCAGTAATTCGTCCGGGTTCACAGGCTTGGCAATGTAATCGCAGGCTCCCAGTTTCATGGCTTGGACGGCCGACTGTATGTCAGCGTATCCCGTCATGATGATAAGCGGTATTTGCAGGCCGTGTTCGCCCAGCCATTTCAATAAGTCAATGCCATCCTTGTCGGGCAGGCGCAGGTCAGACAATATCAAATCTACGGTTTCCGACTCAATATGTTTTTGAGCACGGGCAATGTTGCTGGCAGAGGTTACTTGGAAACCTTTTTTGCCGAGCCATGTTTTTAGCATCATGCCGTAAGTAATATCATCTTCTACAATTAATATGGATGTCATTGCTTTAGCCTTTTATCTCTTTTATGTAGGCAAAGGTAAGTGCTTTTGTCTGATTTTAGTATATTTGCAAACTTAAATTAAATAAAAAACAAAATGAAAAGAAATCTTATTGTATTATTAACTATACTGGTTTGCGGTCTGACTGCTTGCAAGCCGGGACAAAAGAAAGAGGAAGATATGGAAAAAGAAACGAAGCTGAAGATTGAAACAAGTGCGGGTGACATCACCGTGAAACTGTATAATGAAACCCCGAAACATCGTGATAACTTTATCAAGCTGGTGGAAGACGGCACGTATGAAGGTACGCTGTTCCACCGTGTCATCAAGGACTTTATGATACAAGCAGGTGACCCGGAATCGAAGAAGGCTCCGAAAGGCAAGATGCTGGGGGCAGGCGACGTGGGTTATACCGTTCCTGCCGAATTTGTTTATCCGAAGTATTTTCACAAAAAAGGTGCTTTGTCGGCTGCACGCCAGGGTGATGAGGTGAACCCTGACAAGGCATCATCCGGCTGCCAGTTCTACATTGTGACCGGAAAAGTGTATAATGACTCTACCTTGTTGGGGATGGAACAGCAGATGAATCAGATGCGCTTGAACAATGCTTTCAACGCGTTGGCGCAGAAACACATGAAGGAAATCTACAAGATGCGCAAGAATAATGACCAGGACGGTCTGATGGATTTGCAAGATTCCTTGATTGCGCAGGCAGAGGCTCAGGTTGCCAAGGAACCGGAGTTCAAGTTTACCCCCGAGCAGGTGAAGGCTTATACTACCGTGGGCGGTACTCCACATTTGGACGGTGCATATACCGTGTTCGGTGAAGTGCTGGAAGGTATGGATATTGTTGATAAAATACAGAAGGTCAAGACTGACCGTAACGACCGTCCCGAAGAGGATGTGGTTATTAAAAAAGTGACAGTGATAGATTGATGATAGATTCTGTCATTCCATTTTATGAAGATAAACAAAAAAATATTTGACAACGGTCTGCGGTTGGTGCACAATGAGGACACCAGCACGCAGATGGTTGCCTTGAATATTGTTTATGACGTGGGTGCCCGTGACGAACATCCCGAGCATACGGGCTTTGCCCATCTGTTCGAGCATCTGATGTTCGGAGGTTCGGTGCATATTCCTGATTATGACGCTCCTTTGCAATTGGCAGGCGGGGAGAATAATGCATGGACCAATAATGATATAACCAATTACTACCTGACGGTTCCAAAATCGAATGTGGAAATCGGCTTCTGGCTGGAGTCCGACCGCATGCTGGAACTGGCATTCAGTGAGCAAAGTCTTGAAGTGCAGCGTGCGGTAGTGATGGAGGAATTTAAACAACGTTGCTTGAACCAGCCGTATGGTGATGTGGGACATCTGCTTCGTCCTTTGGCTTATCAAACGCATCCTTATCGCTGGCCTACTATCGGGAAAGACCTCTCTCACATTGCCAATGCCACGCTGGACGAGGTAAAGGAATTCTTTTTTCGTTTTTATGCACCTAATAATGCAGTGTTGGCCGTTACCGGAAATATTTCGTGGGAAGAAACGGTTAGGCTGACAGAAAAATGGTTTGCTCCCATTCCCCGTAGGAATGTGCCCGTAAGGCAATTACCGCAAGAAGTTGTACAGACGGCAGAACGCCGGCAGACGGTGGAACGGAATGTTCCTCTGGATGCTTTGTTCATGGCTTATCACATGTGCAGCCGTGAGGATGCCGATTATTATGCCTTCGATATTCTGTCGGATATTCTGAGCAATGGACGTTCCAGTCGCTTGACCCGCAGGCTGGTGCAGGAGCAGAAGTTCTTTTCCAGTCTCGATGCCTATATCTCCGGTACACGGGATGCCGGCCTGCTGCATATCAGTGGAAAACCATCTGCAGGCGTATCTTTGGAACAAGCCGAGGCTGCTGTCCGGAAAGAGTTGGAAGAGTTGAAATCCGGGTTTGTTGGAGAACAAGAATTGGAGAAAGTAAAGAACAAGTTTGAGTCTACACAGATATTCGGCAACATCAATTATCTGAATGTTGCCACGAATCTTGCCTGGTTTGAACTGACCGGGCAGGCGGAAGACATAGACCGTGAAGTGGACAATTACCGCTCTGTGACGGCAGAACAGCTTCATAGGGTCGCCCAACAGACCTTCCGCGATGAAAACGGGATTGTGCTTTATTACCAAAAAGAAAACCTTTAGTATGAAAAAATTATTTGATACGTATAAGCAGCACTATAAAGCATTGCTTCTCCTGGGGCTACCCATTGTGGTGGGGCAGTTGGGAGTCATTGTGCTTGGTTTTGCCGATACGCTGATGATTGGGCATCACAGCACGGAGGAACTGGGTGCCGCTTCTTTCGTAAACAATCTGTTTACTCTTTGCATTATTTTCAGTACGGGCTTCAGCTACGGGCTGACACCGGTTGTAGGGGGCTTCTACGGTAACCGCCGCTTTGCCGAGGCAGGGCAGGCGTTGCGGTGTAGCCTGGTTGCCAATGTGCTGGTGGCTTTGTTGCTGACTCTTGTCATGGCTGTTCTCTATTTCAATGTGGAGCGGCTGGGACAGCCCGGAGAATTGTTGCCTCTAATCAAGCCTTACTATCTGGTGTTGCTTGCTTCACTGGTCTTTGTCATGCTGTTCAACGGTTTCAAACAGTTTACGGACGGCATCACCGATACCAAGACGGCCATGTGGATTCTGCTCGGAGGGAATGCGCTTAACATCGTAGGAAACTATATACTTATCAATGGAAAGCTGGGCTTTCCGGAGATGGGACTGCTTGGTGCGGGTATCAGCACTTTGTTCTCCCGCATTGTGATGGTGGTGGTCTTTGCGGCGATTGTGCTTCGCGGCCGCCGGTTTATCCGTTACAGGCTCGGCTTCATGCGGCTGGGGTGGTCGATGCCGATGTTCAAGAAGCTCAATGCACTGGGCTGGCCCGTGGGTATGCAGATGGGTATGGAGACCGCTTCCTTCAGTCTGAGCGTCGTCATGGTGGGCTGGCTGGGGACACTTGCCCTGGCATCGCATCAGATAATGCTTACTATCTCTCAGTTCACCTTCATGATGTATTATGGCATGGGCGCTGCGGTTGCCGTGCGTGTCAGCAACTTCAAGGGGCAGGGAGACGGGCAGAATGTGCGCCGCTCGGCGTATGCCGGCCTTCACATCATCCTGTGTATGGAGGTGGTGTTGCTGGGTATCGTCTTTGCACTTCGCGGTCAAGTAGGTGGATGGTTTACGGACAATGCGGAAGTGTCCGGCATGGTTGCCGCTCTCTTCTTCCCGTTCTTGATTTACCAGTTCGGCGATGGGTTGCAGATTAACTTTGCCAATGCTCTGCGCGGCATCTCGGATGTGAAACCGATGATGATTATTGCATTTATATCCTATTTTATTATATCTTTGCCCGTAGGGTACCTTTGCGGTTTCGTTTTCGGTTGGGGGCTGACGGGAGTCTGGATGGCTTTCCCGTTCGGACTGACCAGTGCGGGAGTGATGCTGTGGTTGAGGTTCCGTAAACAGACCAGGGAAAGGATTTGATAGTATGAATAATGTCTCCAAAGTAAAGATTGCCGTAGGCTACACTTTGTTGCTGGCGGTATTGTTTTTTTCCTTGTTTTTCGTACACCGGGAAATGGAGAACCTTATTCTTACTGATGACCGCGATGTACAATGGACAGACAGCGTGCTTGCCTTGATACGCGAGAAGGATACCAATACGATAAAAATGCTGCGCACGCTGAGTGAGGCGAATGACAGCATGGTATCCACCAGTGACATTGAGCAGATAATTGCCCAGCAGGACTCGGTAGTGACCCAGCAGCGTGTGCAGCACCGTATCATTACACATCGGGATACCGTCGTGACACGCCCTCGGAAGAAGGGGTTTTTCCGTCGTTTGGGTGAAGTGTTTGTCCCCCCAAAGAAAGATACGGCTATCCAGGTAAAGACCTCCCTTGAATTTGCAACGGATACGGTGATTGAACCCTATAATCCGGCCGATTCTTTGCATGAGAAACTGCGTGCCGTGGCCCAGCAGAAAAAAGCTGTAAACACTGTTATACAGCGACGTAAACGCTATCTGCAACGCTTGGACCATATGCTGACCGCTCGTATTGACAGCTTGCTGAAAGATTACGAGACGGAAACTCTGCTGCGTGCACGGACGGAAGCCGAGTATCAACAAGCGGTCCGACGCCGTTCGGCCAAGATTATCAGTGGTATTGCCGTAGGTGCGGTGTTGCTTTCCGCTTTTTTTCTTATTATCATCGGCCGCGACATAACCCGAAGCAACCGTTACCGTCGTGAGTTGGAAGAGGCCCGTCGTCGTGCCGAGGATTTACTCGCTGTCCGTGAAAAACTGATGCTTGCCATTACCCATGATTTCAAAGCCCCGCTCGGTTCTATTATGGGCTATGCCGACTTGCTTTCCCGTCTGACGGTGGATGAGCGTCAGCGGTTCTATCTGGACAATATGAAAACCTCATCGGAACATCTGCTGAAGCTGGTCGTTGATTTGCTCGACTTCCATCGTCTTGATTTGAACAAGGCCGAAATCAACCGGGTCACCTTTCATCCTTCCCGCCTGCTTGAAGAGATACACGTCAGTTTTGAACCACTTACGGCTGCCAAAGGACTGGCGCTTCATTGCGACATTGCCCCGGAGCTGGGCGGTACCTATATTTGCGACCCCTTGCGTCTGCGCCAGATTATCAACAATTTGCTGTCCAATGCCGTGAAGTTTACGGACCAAGGCAGTGTTACCATGACTGCCCGTTACGAGGACCGTCGACTGGTAGTTGCCATTGCTGATACCGGTAAAGGTATGGAACCTGCCGACCGGGAACGTATCTTCCAGGAGTTTACCCGCTTACCGGGTGCTCAGGGTAAAGAGGGGTTTGGACTCGGACTTTCCATTGTCCGTATGCTGGTACAGTTGCTTGAAGGCACGATTGATGTAGACAGTGTGCCAGGCAAGGGAAGCACTTTCACCATATATATTCCTATCTATCCCGTAAGGAGTGAAGGACGGAGAATGAAGGATGAAGAATCGGGATGTGCTGCCACGCCGAATGGCAATTCTTCATTCCCCGTTCCTCATTCTTCACTGAAGAATGTCCTCCTTATCGATGATGACCGTATTCAGCTTACCCTTACTGCCGCCATGCTTCAGCAGAGTGGTATAAATTCTGTCTCTTGTTTACAACTGGATGAACTGCTGGATGCCTTGCGCACTGCAACCTTTGATGTTCTGCTTACTGATGTGCAGATGCCTGCTATTAATGGTTTTGATTTACTGAAACTGCTTCGTGCTTCGAACATACCGCAGGCACAGTCTGTTCCGGTGATTGCTGTCACTGCCCGCAGTGACATGCAGCGTGAGGAATTTACGGTGCATGGATTTGCCGGATGCCTGCATAAGCCGTTTACCGTCAGTGAATTGCTACATGAATTGAATATGGAGGACAAAGGGATGGAGGTTATGGAAGTTTCGGAAACTTCGGCTTGCCCGGGGTATAAATTCTCTTCGCTCACTGCTTTTTCGGTCGATGACCCCGAGGCGGCAAAGTCCATTCTGGAAAGTTTTGTGGCTGAAACCCGCCTCAATGCGGAGCGTTTGCAGAAGGCTGTGGAGAATGAGGATGTGGACGAGATGGCTGCTGTCTCCCACAAAATGATTCCCCTCTTTACTTTAATTGGAGCAGCGGAACTGGTTGCATTGCTGAAACTGTTGGAAACTTCTCATGGAGTGCCTTTTACCGGAGAGTTGAAAGAACACGCCCTTGCCGCCCTCGTTTTGATAGAGGATGTCATTACTCAGGCAACAGCTTTTCCGTAATGGGGGAACAGAGAAGAATACGTGATTTTTCTCTGTCGGGAACCAAATGTCGAAAGAAATTGTTTACTTTGTAGGACTTTTAAATACGATGAAAGATTGACGTTCCGATGAGAAGAAAATGGTTGAGAACAGCACTGTGGGTGTTGCTTACTCCTATTATACTGTTTATAATATTGATGATATTGCTTTATGTGCCTCCCGTACAGAATTTGATACGGAAGCAGGCTACGGCAATTGCATCAGGTGCTACGGGTATGGACATATCCGTGGAGCGGATTGACCTTCGCTTTCCTTTGAATTTGTTGGTCCGCGGTGTATTGGTGGTACAGCCTGCCGACAGTGCTGTTGATGTGCAGCATCCCGATACCTTGCTGAATCTTGGAAGTTTGAACGTACGGGTACAGGCATGGCCTTTACTCAAAGGGAAAGTGGAGGTGGATGACATTACCTTGAAACAAGTTGCTGTCAACTCCTCCAATTTAATGGAAGGTATGTGCATCAAAGGAGTACTGGGGCATTTCTTTTTCGAAAGCCATGGCATAGACCTTACAAAAGAAGATGCCATCCTCAATAATATAGAATTGAGCGATACCCATGTGCAGGTGATGCTTGCAGATACCACTGAGACTCCCAAAGACACTACTGACACTGCGTTAAACTGGAAAGTCACACTCCATACTCTGAAGTTGAAGAACGTCTCGGTCGATTTACAGATGCCATTGGACTCCATGGGGCTGAAAGCCCATATAGGAGATGCTGAGATTGCGGACGCTGCTGCCGACCTGAAACACCAGTTCTATGGCTGGAGAAAATTCCTGCTGACTGGAACTTCTGTCAATTATGATACCGGTGGCCCGGGGAGTGCGATAGGCTTCGACCCCTCGCACATTGCTCTTCGCGACATTCGCCTGGGCATTGATTCTGTGATGTACTACGGCAGAGATATGAATGCCGTTATCCGGGAATTTTCCATGTATGAGCGTTCCGGTTTGAGTGTAACTTCCCTGACCGGGCGGTTGTTTGCCGATTCTACCGTTATCCGTATCCCTTCTTTGAAGTTGCTGACACCTCATAGTGAGATGAACCTTACGGCACAGACTTACTGGGAACTGATAAATATACCTACCACCGGCCGTCTGACAGCCCGTTTCAATGCCCGTATCGGCAAACAGGATGTACTGCTTTTTGCCGGTGGCTTGCCGGAAGCTTTCAAGGAAGCCTATCCGTTCCGTCCGTTGGTGATTCATGCAGGTACGGAAGGAAACCTGAAGCAGATGCAGATTTCCCGTTTTACGGCTGAGCTGCCCGGAGCCTTTTCGTTGAGTGGGGGAGGAGAATTCTGGAGCTTGACCGACAGTGTGAAACGCAATGGAAGCATGGACTTCGAAATGCATACGCAGAACTTGAACTTCCTGACCGGACTAGCTGACATTGCTCCCGATGGCTCCATCATTGTGCCGGACAGTATGCACCTTGCGGCACGTCTCGGTATGGAGGGGGCGCAGTGCACTGCCGCCCTGAAACTGAAGGAGAAGGAAGGCGCCTTGAATTTGGACGCCGCCTATAATCTTGCTACGGAAGCCTACCATGCCGACCTTGCCATCAACAACTTGCAGGTGCATCACTTCCTGCCCAAGGACTCTATCTATACTCTTACGGCAAAGATGTCCGCTAAGGGGCAAGGGGTGGATGTGGCATCACGAAAAACTGTGGCCGCTTTGAATGCCTCCTTGGAAAAACTACAGTATGGCCATTGGGACATTTCCGGTGTAGATGTGCATGCCGGACTCAAGTCATCCGTTGCTACCGTCCGTCTTGCCAGCGATAATGTCCTTCTCAAGATGCAGGGAAATGCGGATATGCGTCTTGACCGCAGCTATCTGGATGGCGCTTTGGATTTAAATGTGGAAGAGGTGAATCTGCATAAGCTGGGTTTGGTGCCCCGACCATTGAAACACCCGTTTGCCTTTACAATGGGAGCGGAGGCACGTCATGATTCTCTCAAGTTGAGGCTTGATGCCGGTGACTTGAATCTGCGTTTCCGCGCTCACAGCACGTTGAAGAAGTTGATGGAACAGTCGGATAAATTTGTCTCTATCCTGACAAAGCAGATTGATGAACGGCGTTTGGACCATGCCGCTTTGCGCCAAGTCCTTCCTTCAGCGGGCATGCATCTGGAAGCCGGTAACCAGAATCCCGTCAGCTATTTCCTGGCTGCAAAGGGTATTTCCTATAATGATTTCAAACTGAGCTTCGGATTTACTCCGCAAGTCGGCATCAATGGACGTACAGCTGTTCACGGATTGCGCATGGACTCCTTGCAGCTCGATACGATATTTTTTACAGTAAAGCAGGATACTGCCCGCATGAAGTTGCAAGGTGGTGTCATAAACGGTCCCAAGAACCCGCAGTTTGTGTTCCGTAGCACACTGACGGGTGAAGTCCGTAATGAAGATGCGGAACTGACTGTGGATTATGTGAATGGAAAAGGGCAGACCGGTGTTCTATTCGGTATTAATGCCCGTCCGTTGACCGAAGGACACGGTCGCGGTAATGGTGTGCTGCTGAACCTTATTCCTGCCGAGCCGATTATCGCTTTCCGTAAATTCCACTTTGCGGACAATAGTAACTGGATTTATCTGCATAAGAATATGCGCGTCTATGCCAATATTGATATGGACAGCGACGATGGTCTGTGTTTCCGTATGCAATCCGACAAGAATGATACCCTTTCCTTGCAGAATATAAACGTAGAACTGAGCCGATTGCGCTTGGATGAACTTACGGAGGTACTTCCTTATATGCCCCGGCTTACGGGATTGTTCTCCGCCGAAGCAAATTATATACAGACTGCCACTTCCCTGCAGGTGTCCGCCGAAGCCAATGTAGAGAAACTGACCTACGAACGCCAACCGGTTGGAGACATCGGCCTGGGGGCTACCTGGTTGCCGGGCGACAAGAATACGCACTATCTGAATACCTATTTTACATATGATAATGAAGAAGTGATGACCGCCGACGGTATCTTGACGCAGAAGAACGGAAAGGATACCCTGGAAGTGTCCACCCGTTTCGAGCATTTTCCATTGAAGATGGCCAATGCATTCATCCCTGACCAAACGGTGGCCTTTACCGGAGATATTGATGGAGGGCTTTATATTTATGGTTCGCTGGACAAGCCTCAAATGCATGGTGATATTGTTTTGGACAGTGTGTCTGTCTATGCACGCCAGGCGGGAGCACGTTACTGGTTCGACAACCGTCCGGTACAGATAAAGGACAATCAGTTGATATTTGATAAGTTTGCCATTTATACCACCAGCAAGAATCCGTTTACGATTGACGGTAAGGTTGATTTCCGGAATATGGAGCGTCCTACTGCCAACCTCAATCTGCTGGCAGAGAACTATACGTTGCTGGATGCACCGCGTACCCGCGAAAGTCTGGTGTATGGAAAGGTGTTCGTCGACTTGCATGCCACGGTGAAGGGGCCGCTTGACGGGCTCACGATGCGTGGAAACATGAATTTGCTGGGCAATACCAACGTAACCTACGTGTTGACCGATTCCCCTTTAACGGTGGAAGACCGTCTCAGTGGGCTGGTTACCTTTACCTCGTTCACCGATACGACGTCGGTAAAAGCAGATGAGGTTCCTGCCATGTCTTTGGGAGGATTGGAAATGTATATGTCCGTCCATATTGACGATGCTGTCCGTCTTCGTGCCGATCTGAGTCCCGACCGTAGCAAATACATCGAACTGGAAGGTGGCGGTGATTTGAATATGCAGTATACTCCCCAAGGGGATATGAGCCTTACCGGACGCTATACCCTTTCGGGTGGCGTCATGAAATATTCGCTGCCTATCATCCCGTTGAAGGAGTTCCAGTTCAATCCCGGCAGTTATGTGGATTGGCGGGGGAATATTATGAATCCTACGCTGAGCCTGAAGGCTACGGAACGTATGCGTGCTTCTGTGGCCGATGGTGACGGGGACGGTTCGCGCATGGTGAACTTCGATGTTTCCATTTCCATCAAGAACAGGCTTGACGCTCCCGATTTGATATTCGATATTTCGGCGCCCGAAGATGCCGCAGTAGAGAATGAGCTGCAGGCAATGGGTGCAGAAGAGCGTAGTAAGCAGGCCATTGCCATGCTTGCCACGGGTATTTACCTGAACAGTGGTGCCAAAGGAGGAGGTTTGTCAATGGGAGCCGCCTTGAACTCAGTGCTTCAGAGCCAGATAAACTCCTTGGCGGGAGGTATAAAAGGGGCCAATATCAGTGTAGGTGTGGAAGACCGTACCTCTGCTGAAACGGGTGACACGCAGAAAGACTTCAGTTTTCGTTATTCCCAGCGTTTCTTCAACGACCGCGTACAGATAGTCATCGGTGGAAAAGTGTCCACCGGGGCCAATGCCACGAACGATGCGGAATCATTCATTGACAATATATCGCTGGAATACCGTCTTGATGCGTCGGGTACTCGATATGTCCGTGTATTCCATAATAAAAACTACGAAAGCATACTCGACGGTGAGATAACCGAAACGGGTGTCGGCCTTGTGCTGCGCCGGAAGATGGACCGATTGAGTGAACTCTTCATCTTTAGGAAGAAAAAGATAAAACCGGAGGCTGAAAATAGCGATATGAAAAAGTAGGAATGTGATATGAAACGACTGATATTATATATTGCAGGATTGATATTTCTGGCAGGTTGCTCCACCACGAAGCACTTGCCCGAGGGGGAGATACTCTATACCGGCCAAAAGCCGATGATTGTATTGAACCGCAGTGAAACGTCTGTTGGTGAGATTGCTATGGAAGAGGTGGAAGCCGCCCTTGCTACGGCACCGAACAATTCGTTGCTGGGAAGCTCTACTATCCGCTATCCCTTTCCTTTCGGACTGTGGATTTACAATGGTTTCCAGAAGTATGAGAAGGGATTCGGAAAGTGGATATTCAATAAATTTGCCGCCACTCCGGTGCTTATGTCTACGGTGAATCCCGATATACGCCAGAAGGCGGCGGTTAACTTGCTGCGCGATTATGGCTATTTCAACGGAAGCGTCAGCTACAAGACATTTGTCGACCCGAAGGACTCGCTGAAGGCAAAGTTGCAATATACGGTGAACATGCGTAATCCCTACTTTATAGATACGGTGTACTATCGTGGTTTCAACCAACGTACCACTCGCATTATGGAGCTGGGGCGCCGACGTTCCCTTATCAGTCCGGGAGAACAATTCAATGTGGCTGATTTGGATGGGGAGCGTACCCGTATCAGTACCCTGCTGCGTAATGTGGGTTGTTATTATTTCCGTCCCGACTACCTGACCTATCAAGCCGATACCATGATGGTTCCTAATGGGCATGTCCAGATGCGCTTGATTCCCGTTCCCGGTATGCCAAAGGTAGCCGAGAAGCAGTTCCGTGTGGGGCGTAAATCCGTATATCTTCTTGGAAAGCAGGGGCAGGAACCCAATGACAGCATGGATTACAAAGGCTTGACCATACATTACTACAACAAACCTCCGGTACGTCCCAATATGCTTTACCGTTGGTTGAACTATCAAGGTTATCGGCGGAAGCGCCAGATACAGGACAGCGCAGGTATTGCCCGCCAGCGTTCTATGCAGAGTTTGTATAGTTTGTACCGTCAGACCCGTATTCAGGAGCGTCTGGCAAGCGTCGGTATTTTCCGTTATGCGGAGATGCAGTATATACCGCGTGATACGGCGTTTGTGTCTGATACATTGGATGTGAGGGTCATTGCCGCGCTCGATAAACCCTACGATGCGGAGTTGGATTTTAATGTCACCATGAAGAGCAATAACCAGACGGGACCGGGTGCCGCTTTTACGGTGACGAAGAACAATGTCTTCGGTGGCGGTGAAAGCTGGAATGTGAAGTTGAACGGTTCGTACGAATGGCAGACGGGCAAGGCAAGTTCTTCCTTGATGAACAGTTATGAACTGGGTATCTCCACTTCGCTTATCTTTCCGCGCGTGGTGTTTCCTAGGATGGGCGACCGTGAGTATGACTTCCCGGCTACAACGACTTTCCGTTTATATGCCGACCAGATGAACCGTGCCAAGTATTATAAGCTGTTGGCTTTTGGCGGTAATGTCACTTATGACTTCCAGCCCAAATCGACTTCCAGGCACAGTATAACTCCTTTCCGGTTGACATTCAATGTACTGCGCAATCCTACTGCCGCTTTCGATACGTTGCGTGCCGAGAATCCGGCACTCTACGTTAGTTTGCGCGACCAGTTCATTCCTGCCATGGAGTACACCTATACTTATGACAACGCTTCCGTGCGCGGCAAGCGTAACCCCATCTGGTGGCAGACCACCGTTGCGTCGGCCGGTAACCTGACTTCTGCCGTCTACCGTATTTTCGGCAAGCCGTTCAGTGAGGAAGGAAAGAAGCTTTTCGGGGTACCTTTTGCACAGTTCTTGAAGCTGAACTCGGAATTCAGGTACCATTACCGGATAGACAAGAACCAGATGATAGCCTCGCGTATTGCCGGAGGGGTGATATGGTCGTATGGCAACGCTACGACCGCACCTTATACGGAACAGTTCTATATCGGCGGTGCCAACAGTGTGCGCGCCTTTTCTGCACGCAGTATAGGTCCGGGCGGCTATCCTCCCGAGACGGATAGGAAATATACCTATATCAACCACGTGGGTGATATTCGCATAGAAGCCAATATCGAGTATCGCTTCCGTATGATTGCCGACTTGCATGGAGCGGTGTTTCTGGATGCCGGCAATGTATGGCTGATGCGTAAGGACGAAAATCGCCCGAACGGTGAGTTCACCTTGAAGAATTTCCCGAAACAGATTGCTTTGGGTACGGGATTCGGCTTACGCTATGACCTGGACTTCCTTGTTTTCCGTCTGGATTTGGGTATCGGGCTTCACGACCCGTATGATACCGGAAAGTCGGGATATTACAATATTCCTAAGTTCAAGGATAGTATGGCACTGCATTTTGCCATCGGTTATCCGTTCTAAATGTACGTTTTTGAACGGATAGTGGTAAAGAATGAACTAAAACTCCCTTCTGTCAGCCATAAATTTTTGTACATTTGCAACCGTTATCAACTGTGATACACTAACCTTTTTAAATAATAACTAATATGAAACCAACTTTATTCTTATTGGCAGCCGGTATGGGCAGCCGTTATGGTGGCTTGAAACAATTGGACGGATTGGGACCGAATGGCGAAACTATCATGGATTATTCTATTTACGATGCCATCAATGCCGGTTTTGGCAAGCTCGTTTTCGTAATCCGTAAAGATTTTGAACAGGACTTCCGCGACAAGATTATTTCCAAATACGAAGGCCATATTCCCTGCGAACTGGTATTCCAGTCCATAGATGACCTTCCTGAAGACTTCACCTGCCCCGAAGGCCGTACCAAACCTTGGGGAACCAACCATGCTGTAATGATGGGTGCCGATGTAATAAAGGAACCGTTTGCTGTTATCAATTGCGACGATTTCTACGGTCGTGACTCCTTCCAGGTAATGGGCAAATTCCTTGCAGCCCTTCCCGAAGGCTCCAAAAACGTATATTCCATGGTAGGCTTCCGCATCGGCAATACGTTGAGCGAGAGCGGTACCGTATCCCGTGGATTGTGTGGAACGGATGCGAACAACCTGCTGACTTCCGTAGTGGAACGTACCAAGATTCAGCGCATGGACGGTGAGGTGAAGTACATCGACGATAACGGTGAATGGACTGCCACTCCCGAGACGACTCCGGTCAGCATGAACTTCTGGGGTTTCACTCCCGATTATTTTGCTTACAGTGCAGAGTTTTTCAAGAGTTTCTTGAGCGACCCGAAGAATATGGAGAACCTGAAAAGCGAATTCTTCATCCCGCTGATGGTGGATAAGCTGATTAACGATGGCACTGCTACCTGCGAAGTGCTTGATACAACCAGCAAGTGGTTCGGTGTGACTTATCCCGAAGACCGTCAGAGTGTAGTCGACAAGATTCAGGCTTTGGTGGATGCGGGCGAGTATCCTGCGAAGCTGTTCTGAGTTTGTTAACCAAAGGCAGATACCCGTTGGGGCTTATTCTCTGATTATAATCGGACAATAGATTCGCATGCCTCCGCTACTGCCGGATGGTGGGTGACGAAGATACATGTTTTGCCTGCGCAGTCTCTGCGCAGGTTTTTTATTAACAGCCGTTCCGTGTCGGGGTCGAGGGCAGAAGTGGCTTCATCTAAAAGAAGAATGTTTCCGGGGCGTAGCAGAGCGCGGGCAATGGCGATGCGTTGGGCTTGTCCTTCACTGAGTCCACCACCTCGTTCGCTGAGTGGGGAGTCTACGCCGTCGGGAAGGTGGAAGACGAAGTCGGCGGTGGCGGTTTGCAGGGCTTGATATATGGCTTCTTGAGAAGCTTGTGGGTTTCCCATCAGCAGGTTGTCACGGATAGTTCCGCTGAAAAGGGTATTGCCTTGCGGGACATATACGAAGTTCTTGCGGGTTTGCGGAGAGACGGTATGACTGGTTTCAAGTGGATGTTTGGCGGGTATCAAGAGTATCTGTCCCTCTTGTGGCGTTGCCAGTGCCAACAATAGCCGGATGAGCGTTGTCTTTCCTTTTCCTGTTTCTCCGACTATAGCTATGCAGCTACCGGCGGGGAAACGGCAGGAGAAGCGGCTGAATACCGGACGGTCATCGGGAGTGTAGCGAAAAGTCACGTCTTTCAGTTCCAGTTCCGGGGTAGAGGCGAGGAATATGCTGTCACCATCCGCTTCTGCCGGCAGTCTTTCCAATTCCAATAGCCGGTCTATGGCGGTAAGGGCATTGACTACGGAAGGTATCAGGCGTGAGAGGTCGAACACGGGACGCTGGACTTTTCCTACCAATTGCAAAAAGGCGGTCATCGTTCCGAAGGTGATACAGCCTGCGCTGAGGTGAACGGCTCCCCAAAGAAAAGCCGTGAGGTATCCGCCGGAAAAGGCAAGGGCCACTAACATGTGGGCAGAAAGCGAGAAACGGGTACGTCCCATGACTTGGCTGTGGAGCATGTCTTGCAAGTCATCGAGTTTGTCCAGATGCCGTTCGCCTTGTTCCAATGTTTTAATCACTATGCGATGTTGCAGGCTCTCTTGTATGACGGACTGGATGCGACCGTCACTGTTCCGAATATCATGTGTATAGCGTTTCATTCGTCGCATATAGAAACGGCTGCCTGATAGAAAGACGGGCAGGATGGCAACAATCAGCCATGGCAGTGAAGGGTCTAAAAAGTAGAAGAATAGAAAGGCTGCCAGCAGTTGTATACTCGTGACGATGAATGCCGGGACAGAAGAGGTGAGCAATGTGACGATGGCGGTGGTGTCTTGTTCTACCCGGTTCACTACGTCTCCGGTATGGAAACGCTCCAATTCGTTCCAGCGGCTTTGCAGTAAGCGCGAGAAGAGGCGGTGGCGAAGGGCGTTGCCCGTCTCTATCTGCATACGGGTACTTATCCAAGTGTCAGCAGCTCCGCACAGTAATTGGGCAGTCAGCAGGACAACGGTGAGAACGGCGATATGCGTCAGGTTGTCGTCTGTTATTCCGGTAGCGGTGTCTATCACCCGTTTGGTTGCATAGATAAAGGCTAGGGCAAAGGCCACGCCCAGAATGCCGGTGAGGCAACTTAGCAGGATACGTCCGCGTTGTTCGGCAGATACCTCTCGAATATACCTAAGTTTTTCACGTCTGTCCTTTTTCACTTTTTTGTCCTTCTGTTGCTTTTTCATTCCTTTTATTTTCCGGGTTCTTTTATTTCTTTGTCCTTGCTTTCTTGTCTTTTACTCCTTTTGATCGGTTTATTTGTATAGCTATCGTTCCCCCTATCAGAGTCACGGGATACCAGAGTGCTTCGTACGGTGCAAATTGACGCAGTTCGTTGCAGCGTCGGGTGGCGCGGCAGAAGGTGTACCACTTTCCTGCCCAATATCCTTTGGGGCGTGGCTTGATGCGGTTATCATGTTGCCCGAAGTTACCGGTAGACAGGATGTCTTCCAATAATTGTTCTCCTATCTGCTTGGTGCATTCCAAGGGGAAAGGAAGCCGGTTGGCGGGCAATCCCAGTCGGGTGACGGCAATGTAGCCGAATGCTTGTGCGGCATGCAATAGTCCGAGGTCCTGCAACTGGCGAAGCAGGGTGGTGGCATCTATTTCTTTGTGGCGATTGGCAAGCAGACAAGTCCAGTCGCATAGCTGGCGCAGGCCGATTCCGCTGTTCAGGAAATGTACAAAGGCATGCAGGAAGATATAAAGTGCATTGAAGGTGGCCGGAGGTATGGCGATACTGACGGCCTTCGAGTCCTCTTTCCCGGTTTCGGAGAATAGGGCATAGTCTGTTTCCTGCGGGTACCATTTTCTGATAATCTGCTGAAAGTGCCGGTTGGCAAGCGGACTGTTCAGCCGGAGGATGATGCGGTGGTTCTCGATGTGTACTCCTTTCAAACTGTAGCTGGCATGCTTGTCGGACGCTTCTCCCTCGGCTATGGCGCCTTGTTGCAGCAGGAGGCGATTGGCTATGGGTTGCCCTTGTTTTCCTAAATAGATGTCGATGTCTCCGCATTGCCGGTGCAAGGGAGTGCGGTAGTTGGTGCCGATGCCTTGCCCTTTCAGCAGTACGGGATGCAGCCCGGCTTCCCGGTAAAGGGTATTGAGTTCGGGCAGAAGCTGGTTGAGGCGTTTGTTGGCTTGTTCTATCTGTGCAGTCCGGGCAGCCCATTTCAGATAGAGGACGCGTGGAGGGCGCAGTTCGGCCGGCAGACTGCTTATGCCGTCAAAAGTCAGTGCAAGCAGGGCTTGTGAGTTTGCCATGCGGTACACGGTTTCCCAGTCGTCCGGCGAGACCGACCGGAAGAGTTGTCGGTCTGCCGGAGTGCCCCACAGGCCGGAGCGTACCAATGAAAAGAAAGCGTGTTGCATATCCGTCCTTATTCTATGATTCCTTCGCGGTCAAGGGAGTCGATAAACTTCTGCGCATCGCGACGGGCCGATTCGTTATCTACATCATAGCGGCTGGTCAGGGCTTCTGTCACGCTGTCTGTATCGAACTCTTTGTTTTCTATCTCTTGCCAAAGCATGGCGGAAGTTTGGTTCAGGCTGATGACTTTGTTGAAGTCCACGTTCGACGAGCCGTCTTGCATGATGATGTAGTCATCGCCTATCCGGTGCAGGATAAATCCTTGTTTGATTTTCATGGTTATTTTGTTTTATATTCTTCTGAACAGGGCGAGCAGCCAGCGGCGAGCGGGGTTTAGCTTCATCCACCAGTAGGAGTAGAGCTTCCAGACTTTGCCGTCGGCGGTGTACCGTTTGTCTTTTCGCATGGCTTCGGTCATGACGCCCATTACCCGTCCGATGTCGGTTTCTTCGGTCTGGGCGAGGTTGCCGTCGCCTTGCAGGATGAGTATGTCTCCGTTCCGACGGATGATGCGGTGAAAGACGATGCGTTCCGTCAGGTCGCGTGCCAGTACGGTGACGCCCGGTTGCAGCTGTTCTGTGGTGAAATCGCCCAGTGTCACCCGGTCACGGCGGTCCACTAAGAAAGGATTCATGCTGTTGCCCCGCACGGTGATGGTTACTGTATGTCCCTCTTTGATGAGACGCGCCACTTCGGGAAGCAATATCTCGTTGGGAATGCTTTTCTTCATCGGCTGTTCAGTTCATCATTCATAACTTATCCTTCTACCGTCTTTCTGCAAAGTTCCGTCGCTTCACGGTCGGGCAGGCATTTCAGATGATAGACGGGTGCCAGCGTGGCAAGTTCCGTCACAGTGGCGACAATGGCGTTATAGATTTCCTTGTTCTGCTTCAGGCAAGAGCAGGAGGGGAGGAGGGTGGCGAAAGCATGTGCTGCTCTCTCTTGCTCTATTTCATTCTGCGGTGCTTGTTCCAAGCGGACGAAGGCGCCTACGGTCATGGATTCTTTCCGATAGCAAGGTGTCTTTCCGCTCCACGGAGAACCGAAAACAGTGGCTTGCTTGCCGAGGCTGTCCACATGTACTATCGGATTGTCATCGTTCAGTAGATGGCAGTCCGAGAACTGTTGCAGCCAGAGCCCGGTGTGCGTACTTTTGCCCGTGCCGCTTTTCCCTAAGAAGAGGTAGCCTTTGCCTGTTTCAGTAGCGACAACCGAGGCATGCATCAGCAGTGTATGGTGGCGGGCGGCATTGAAGGCATAGAGCATCATCAAGAAGTTGTTCAGTACGAAGTTCGTTTCGTTTTCCGGAGCCGGTGTTTCTGTCCTGCAGGCCGGTAGGTGGATGAAGCATTGCCTGAAGTTATCGTTGCACTCCATCCAATAGTTTTTCCCGCTTTTCCGTGGGGTGATGGATACAAGGTGTGAGCTGTGGGGCAAAGGGCGAATGATGCAATCGGCATCTTCCCAGTTGAAACATATATCATCGGGAGTTTTCGCTATGGTTCGTTTTGTCGTTGTTTCGTCATCGTCTATCTCTGTTTCAAAGATTACTTTTTGCGTCGTGTCTATTGTCGTGATGAACGGAATCAGTGAAGGCAGCGCCTTGAATATATTGAAGTCGGAAGGTTTCACCATGCGAAAGGTGTGCGGTCCTACTTGATAATCCAATATCTGTATTCTCATATGTTTTGATTGTTAGTTGTTATTCATGATACTTTGGGCTACTCAGAAAAATAATGAATGTTTGTGTGAATGAGGAAGATTTGAGAGATTTTTCAACTGTCTTGTTGTCATTCTTTAGACGCGGAGGACGCAGATCTATAAAAGAAAATCCGCTGTCCGCCGCATCTAAAAGATAGTAATAAGGCGATTCCGATATCTCTTCGTTTGGTTTGCGAGGATATATTGCTTCCTTTCTTAGAATTTGGCTTATCGGTTCTCCTGACTTGTTTGGCCAACAATATATTCTTTCCTCCCATCACCGACTTTGTGGGCTGCTGTATATACACTGCCGTCACGGGTAACCTCGTAGCCTGTTACCAAATAGGACTCATTGTCGTCCATATTCGGATTTGCCGGGTTGAAATTGATGAACGTTCCACCGGACACCTGGATGCTGGCAGTGTTCTTGTCTGTATTCTTTAAGTTCAGTACCCAGTATCTGCCATCCGTGTCGTTGTTGGGTGTACCATATTTGCCGGATTCAAATGTTCCTCCATAGATATTGATTTTCCCATTCTCTCTTGCATAAATCAGGTCTATCTGGGTGTTCAGTTTCTGGGTGTTATAGTAAGAACCGCCATGAATATTTACTGTCCCGTATCCTCGGGCTTCAATTACCATGCGATAACCATCGTCTTTCGCTGTAGCAGATGCATCGCACTTCACATTGCCGTTGCCTGAAATGTTTAGTGTTCCGTTCTGTACAGTAAAGATTTGTGTGAAAGGAGTGGCATCAGCTGTTTCTGAGGAATTGATGATGTCGTGGCCATTCAGGTTTAAGTTTGCCGTTGCGTTTGCAGCATTCAATATGTAGCCTGTGGCAAGCTCCGTCTTGGCGATGTTGATATTTGAGAGAAGTTTTATATCCACAGTTGCGTTGGTTGCCATGTACTTCAGTACGCTTGGGTCGGAGAATGTACCGCCGGTAACGTTGATGACCGGTGTATAAGTGGTGCCTTCTGTGATGAGTGACTTTGCTTCGGCAATCAGTGTACCGCCTTTGATGTTTACTGTGGCAATGCCATATGCTCCACTTACGTTGATGGCGGCGCAGTCCAGTCCTCCGGTACCGTCGCCCCAGTTGCCGGTGCTACCTGTGCCTTTACTGGTAATCAAGGCTGTACCTTCCACATTCAGAGTGCCTCGTTGGATGCATACACCTCCTGCGGCACCATAAACCTTGCCGCCACTGATGGTCGTTGTGCCGGATTGGGGCAGATAGACTGCATAGTCAGCAGTAGAAATGAGTTCTCCGTCTGTGATGTTGATGATGGAGTTCTGCGTCTTGTAATTGCCGTTGCCTGCCACTGCAAACCATCCGGCTTCTATCTTGCCGCCTGTCATGGTGAAGTCTCCACCGTCCGTCACTCCGACGCCATATTGGCCGTTACTGTCCGGAGTCTCTCTGACTGCACTGATGTTGCCGCTTTCCATGGTCATGGAGGCATCTTCACCGGCTATTTCAATCAGACTGCCATTATAAGAAGCCGCTGTATAATCCTGGCTGGCAACTATCTTGCCTTTCTTCTCGGTAGAGCTGTCCTTCAGTGTCATCTTGCCCAAGACGATGATTTTGCCTGTTGCGCTGTTGTCGGCAGTCAGTGTATATCCGTTCAAGTCAAGAACCACGGACTTTCCGGCGGGTACACTGACGCTTTGCCCTGTGATGTCGGCATCGGCGGACAATTTAAAATCTTCGCCGTTGGCGAAAGCGGTCTTTAGGACTGCCACGTCGGATTGAACTACAAATTTGCTGTCGATTGTTGCCGGAAGTGATGCTTCAGTTCCTTTTATTATATAGATTGTGGTATTGCCGGCATCGTGTACCAATTGTTCTACCTTTCCATATATCTTCAAGTTACCGCCTTTTACGGTCAGCTTCTTTACGGTGACGCCTGCATTGATAATCAATGTCTGCTGGGCGGTAGTGGCAGTCACTTCATTGTAAGTGGCTTTATTGCCTACTGCTGCCAATGTAACGGTGGTGCTTGGCATGGTGATGGCTACAGAAGGAGCTTCTTGCTCTGCTGTGGTTTCCGGCACAGCCAAGGATACACTGTTGGTGGCAGTGGCGGCGGGAGTACTTACGCTGGTATTGGTCTTGTCGGTCAGCTTTAACGGGGCAGAAGTGCTGGTTGTCGGGGCTGTATTGAACGCCAGGTTGATGTCCGAGTTCTGTAAAACCGGGATGGCGATGCCGTCGTTGCTGCCAGAAGTGGTATTGAAGCTGCCGCTGACTGCAATGTCGGTTACGGTTGCTGCTGTCGGTGCTTCTTGTGGGAGATTTTTTGAATCAGCTAAAGCTGTACTAAGCGCACTGGGGGTTGTAGCCTCTACCACAACGCAATCCAAAGGAGGTACTACCAATATGTCTCTTCTCCCTAAGATTTTGTCATTAAGCGTCTTGGTAAAATATACCTTGTCGCTTCCATTCGTCAGTTGGGCAGTGATGGAACTATAAGTACCTGTGGGCAAAGGAATGTAGAAGTTGCGAGACTTTATATCAGCTGAGGCTGTGAAGGAGGCGGTGATTTCCTTGCTTTCATCGCTCGTTACTGCCAGTATCGGGTCTGCTGCGGTTAAGTCTACCGTACAAATACCTGCAATGTTATTGGAGGCAATAATCTTGAAAGTAGTGGCCTCTGCCGGAATCTTGTTGACGGTCAGTTTTATCATGGCTGCCATGTGCTTGAAGGACAGAGCGCTCAGATTGTCGGGATTTGTCACCTTGGCATACATCGGGCCATTGCTGCTGCCGTTATAATTTGTAAGCGTGGCAGGTAGAGTCATGGTCAATGTATTGCCGCTTACGCTCATGTTTTGTTGGTAAGGATAGATGGAGAATACAGCCGTTTCTCCGCTTGGCTTGCTGCCGTTGAAAGTGGCGGAAGTTTGACCAGCACCGCTTGCATATTCTAATTTTGTATTGCTATAATTACTTTCTGCATTACTACAGAACAACCCTAGGGCATCGGTATCTTGCCATAGAATCTTGTATTCATCGTTTACGGTAGTACGGGTGTCGGTACCTGCGCCTTCAAACGTTGCGTTAACGGTGATGTTTCCTTTCCGCCCGCTGTTTTCAAATTCCTCTTGGCTGCAACTGAATGCGGTCAAGGCAGCAGTTGCCATGCAGGCAACTTGCATAAGGTTTCTTAATTTCATCATAATGAAGTCCCCCTTAGTTTTCTACGGTTAAGATGTCATTGATTAGGTCTTCCAAGTCGCTGCTGGATGCCGAATTGTAGCTATGGGTAGAGGTGCTGCCCGAATAGGAGCGCGTAATGGGATGGTAAGGTTCGCCGCTTGTTGCAATGACTCCTTCATTCTCCATTTTGATAACTTCGATAGACGGAGTGATGTATGCTTCTCTACCGTCTGGTGTGTTCTGTTTCATATACACAAATTATTTAAAGGTTAAACAATAAAAAAAACGTGAGTAACTATGTTTGTATATCCTTTATTCAGGCCTTCGCATTGCCCTTTCCCTGGATATACAACAGTCACTCACGTCGTTTGTGTATATACCATCCCCCCTGATGGGAGAAAACCATATAAACATAGACGTGAGCATCCTTGTTGTTATCTTCAGGGAAATTTTCAAAGTTGCGAAGTTTGAATAAAGAAGATAATTTCAATAATGCTCTTACTAATATGTAAATAAACCCACTACGCTATAGCGGATTTGTGACAAAGATAATTGTTTTTTGTTTAAGTGTATCTATGTTTCTCTATTTTTTTGGGGAAAGGCTCACGTCTCTTTCATTTATAGGAGTTAGGAGAGTTATCACTTCTAACTCCCGATAACTCCTTCAAATATTTAGTAACTGTCTGCATTGTCTTTGAGGGTGTTTTTCTGAGGAGCATAGCGGCTATGTGGCGAATAAAGAGGGGAAGACAGACCGAAAAGAAGCTGAATAAAATCTTTTTAAGCAAAATTAAAACAGAGATTTGATATACTTTAAACAGAACACCCTGCAAACTCCGGCTTACTCTGTCCGGCAGTTTGCAGGGTGGCTGCTTGGTTTTCTCGCGTGTACGTAGCTCCTTACGCCACGAACGGAAGTCGATGCCATAGCAATTTTTCATAATAAGACTTTCCATATTTTTGCAAATGTCCGTACTGCCTTTGGCTGAAACAATTTATATAAGTAATTGAAGTTTCGTAAGTGAGTATGCCTGCTGATAAATGGGAATTTATCGCACAGAGCGCGAAGCCTGCTCTCATAACCTATGGAGAGCACGAGTGAAAGCTTGTGGATTTTTATCTAAAACATAGGTATTCCTTTACTCTTCTCCCTTTGTTTGTCTGCTGTGGCATAGGGAATTTATGACGCCTAACGGCCATGAACAACCCTGCTTTCGACCATAAAGCAATCGTTTGACGACCGTAAGCAGAGTTGTTCATGGCCGTTAGGCGTCACTAACTCCAGAGCTATTACAGATGAAGTACGTAGCCCGAACCTATTGCGCACAAGGCGCAAACGTATTATACAACGGTGTAAAAGACATTAGAGTGCATTATTCATAGTCGGTCTTTGATTCCCGATAACTCCTACTATGCCCCTACAGTCCAACTCCATATCCGTTGACTTCACAGTAAGGACAAGCCCGAAAATGCAGGAAAACCGAACCTGCCGATTCATGTAATCTGCATGCAGTATTATGGTAGGGGATAGCAGCTTACTGCAAAACTCAGGCGTTTCAGGCAGGTGGAAGCAAATTTTGCTTCCACCTTTTCAGGTTGCTTCCACCGCAGGGCAAATGCCGATGGACAGGGGGATGCAGGAGGTGGGTGGAAGTGTGGAAGCAAAGTGATGGAAAATTAATTTGGCATTCACACAATAATAACCGTATATTTGTAGCATGGCTGTCTGCCTCCTCTTAAATTCAGATAAAGAGGAGGTAGACAAATGCTTGCTATGAGAAACACATAAATGGTTATAACCAAGTGATGAAACAATTAATTGCATGTTGCGGGTTGGATTGCGAAAATTGCGCCGCCCGTATAGCCACTGTCAATAATGACGATGAGCTGAGAGAGAAAACCGCCAAAGAGTGGAGTGTGCTGAACAATACGCCGGAAATTACGCCGGAAACCATCCATTGTATGGGGTGCCGTGCAGACGGGGTGAAGTTTGCCTATTGCAGCGATTATTGTGCTATCCGCAAATGTGTGTACGAAAAAGGTTTCAATACTTGTGGCGACTGTAAGGAACTGGATACTTGCCAGGTGGTAGGTGCGGTTCTTCAGCATGCGCCCGGTGCAAGGGAAAATCTTTATTAACCGTAAAATCTTTGATTAAATAAAATATTGCTTATCTTTGCAGTATGACAAAGACATTTAAATCGGATTTGGTTTTGTAAACAATCTGTGTTCCATGCACAGATTGTCCCTTTCGTTTACTTTCGGATAACTTCTTTCGAGAGTGTTTTTCTATTGTTATAATTCAAGTTTAATCCGCATATTATGCTGAAGGTGTTGTGATACTTTCCGTATATGCAAAATATAGTAAGAAAATGAGTAACGAAAATAAAACTATCCACGATTTCGAATTTAATTTAATCTGTGACTTTTTCTCCAATATGGAACGGCAAGGCCCTGGCAGTCCTGAAGTGACGTTGAAGGCATTGAGCTTTGTAGACGGTCTTACCGATGAATCCCTTATTGCCGATATCGGTTGTGGAACAGGTGGTCAGACAATGGTATTGGCTGGCCATGTTCCGGGACAGATTACCGGAATTGACCTTTTCCCCGGCTTTATTGACATCTTCAACCGTAATGCAAGGCAGTTGGGCTTGCAGGACAGAGTAAAAGGAATTGTCGGTTCAATGGATGCCCTCCCTTTCGGTGAGGAGGAGCTGGATATGATTTGGTGTGAAGGTGCTATCTATAACATCGGCTTTGAACGTGGCTTGAAGGAGTGGCGTAAATATCTGAAACCGGGAGGGTATATTGCCGTATCCGAGAGTTCATGGTTTACGGACGAACGTCCTGCGGAAATCAATGACTTCTGGATGGACGCCTATTCTGAAATGGATACACTTCCCAATCAGGTAGCCAAGTTGTACAAGGCGGGTTATCTCCCCGTTGCTACATTCATTCTGCCGGAGAATTGCTGGACAGAGCATTACTTTGCTTCAAAGGTTGCGGCCCAGGAGATTTTCCGTAAGAAATATGCCGGTAATAAAATTGCCGAAGAGTTCAGCTCACTCCAAATGATTGAGGATGAACTATACGGCAAATATAAGGAATTCTACGGTTATGTGTTTTTTATTGCTAAGAAGGTAGGTTGATGGCAGACTTCTCTTATTGAGGAATGCGGGTATTCTCAGGACAGAATATCCGCATTTTGTGTTTTGAGTAGATTTTATTGTTTTGAGGATGTACGGAACTTCTGAGGAGGTATTCCCGTATGACGTTTAAAGAATTTGTTGAAGAAGGCCGCATTATTAAAACCTAGACTCACGGCTATATCCTTTATCGGAGTGTTGGCGGTACAAAGTTGTGCTTTGGCATCCATGATGATAGTATTGTTGATGATTTCCATGGCTGTATATCCTGATTCCTTTTTGACAAGGCGGCAAAGAGCTGCCGGTCTCATATTCATTTTCAATGCATAATAGGACACTTGATGCTCCCGGACATAGTCTGTGTGTACCAATCGGATAAAAATGCGGTATTGGTTGAAATGCCTGCTGCCCGGAGTCTCTTTTATTCTAGGGCGTTCCGGACAGAGTTCGGATATACCTTGTAACAGATATGCCAGTAGAGTTTGCAATGAAACTAGACTTGAGGGGCTTTCTGTTCTTTGGTAGAGGTGTGACAAATAGGTCATGAACTCGGCATAAAGCTGGAAGTCCGTTTTCGATAGAGGAAAAATATAGTGTTTGCCTATAATGTGAAACTTATCCATCATGACCTTGCCGGCCCCTGAACTCTGGATAAGTTGTTGGGAAAATATGACGACATATATTTCAGCATCGTCTGACGTGTGTAGCAATTGTACGAAGGTCTCGGGAGGAATAACTAGGAGGGCGTTAGCTTCAACCCTGAATTGAGTATGGTTTATGATAGTTTTCAGAACTCCTTTGGTGCATAGAGCGAAGATACTGGCCTTGGTGTGGTATGGCTTTTCCACTAGCGGATTCAGTTCATTGGTTGTGATATGATTGCAGGCAATGAACTCGGCATTTATATTGAATTCGGATATATTCATGTTGGAGATTTTAAGACGCAAAAATGGGGGATAATAATGTATAAATGACAGAGGTAACAGTTAAAATCAATATTACGCTCAACTTATCTCTGTTAAATAAGGTAAAGTTGTGAATAATAGAATATATACATATTAAAATGGAATATTGATTTATAAGGGTTTGTTTGTGGTATAAGCATTTTAACCCGAACTTTGCTTCTTGTATGATAAACCAATTCTGATGAATCCGAATGTTCCTCAAGAAGTACGTATAATAAATGCCATCTCCGAGCAGTTGTTCAACTCATGGCCCGTCAGCATTATTATGATTGATTTGGAAGATTGTATCTGGCGTCTGAATCAGCAGGTGATGAATGAACTCCAATTGAATGAGCATGTGATAGGGCGGCATATCACTGACTTATTGGAAGTGGTATGTGATAAAAAGAATGTGTTGGAAGCCCTTTTGCTGCAACTTCGGGAGAGGGATGTGCGGATTATTCCCTTAGATACCAATTGCTTTATACGTGAATTGAAGAGTGGTATCAGTTTTCTGATACAAGGTGCTATGGTGGGAATTCATGAAGATGGACAATTGGTGAGGATTGTACTCTATTTCAGGAATGTGTTGGAAGAACGGACACAGAAGCATTTGCTGAATATTGCGCTGAGTCGCACCCAGATATTTCAATGGTCTTTCGACATGGAACATAATCTGATGATTATAGAACCGCGTTATTTTGAATATTTGGGGATTCCTACGCGTGACTATACGCTGACGCCTGAGGAATTCGCATTTCTGATTCATCCGGACGACCGGAAGGGAGTGTTTGATGCTTTGGCTTTACAGTTGCATGGTAATTTGTACGAACGCCCAGTGGAATACCGTCTACGGAGGGGAGACGGCAAGTGGGAGTGGTTTGAGGCGCAATCTACCTATGTGGGACAATTGACGGATTTGCCGTTCCGTATCATCGGTATTTGCATGAGTACGCAGAAATACAAGGATACGGAGAATAAATTGAACGAGGCTTTGCAGAAAGCGCAACGTAGCGATGAGTTGAAGAGCGTATTTCTTGCTAATATGAGCCACGAGATACGTACGCCACTAAATGCCATTGTGGGCTTCTCTACACTACTGGCTTGTGGGGATGCCGACTTGTCGCGGCAGGAGATTATGGAATTTACGTCTTTGATTGAAAAGAACAGCCAGTTGTTAATGGTGTTGATTTCAGATATTCTGGATTTGTCCAAGATAGAATCGAACACGATGGAATTCCATTTTGAGAAGGTTTCTTTAAATGGCATATTGGAAAGCATTTACAGTGCGCAGAAGATGAATCTTCGGAAAGGAGTGGAGCTACTGCTAGACCTTCCGGACCGGGCGGCAGTTATCTATACAGATCCTACGCGTTTGGGGCAAGTTGTCAACAATCTTATCAATAATGCGGTGAAGTTCACTGCTGAAGGACGCATAACCATAGGGTATAGGCTGAAGGACTTTGCTACATTGGAAGTCTTTGTGGAAGATACGGGAACTGGCATGTCGGAAGAAGTTCTGGCGCACATTTTTGAACGTTTCTATAAGGGAGATGCTTTTGTGCAGGGCACGGGATTGGGATTGGCCATTTGCAGGACTATCGTTGAAAGGTTTCATGGAAAAATAGAAGTGGCTTCAACTCTTGGCAAGGGGAGCCGCTTTGCAATTGTCCTTCCGCAGGAAATGCGGGAGTAGTGTTCTCTTTCTTGGATATTTGATGTAATTATGTGAGCGTATGATATTGTATAACGTTGAAAATCGCTACCTTTGCAGTCTTGAACGATAAATTCATTGACACTATGATATCTGTAGAAGGACTGAAGGTAGAATTTAATGCCACTCCTCTGTTCGAAGACGTCTCTTATGTTATCAATAAGAAAGACCGTATAGCTCTTGTCGGCAAGAATGGTGCCGGTAAGTCCACCATGCTCAAGATATTGGCTGGCATTCAGCAGCCCACTGCCGGCATTGTTGCCGTTCCTCGCGAATGTACTATCGGGTATTTGCCCCAAGTGATGATACTCAGTGACAAGCGCACCGTAATGCAGGAGGCTGAACTTGCCTTCGAGCATATTTTTGAGATGCAGGCGGGCATCGAACGCATGAATCGGCAACTTGCCGAACGTACCGATTACGACAGCGAGGATTACCAGAAACTGATTGACCGCTTCACTCACGAAAACGAACGTTTTCTGATGATGGGCGGCACCAACTACCGTGCCGAAATAGAGCGCACGCTCCAAGGGCTGGGCTTCAGCCGCGAGGACTTTGACCGCTCTACAAGCGAGTTTTCCGGTGGTTGGCGTATGCGTATAGAGCTTGCCAAGCTGTTGCTTCGCCGTCCGGATGTGTTGCTGCTCGACGAGCCTACCAACCACCTTGACATCGAGAGTATCCAGTGGTTGGAGAACTTCCTTTCCACCCGTGCCAATGCGGTGGTGCTTGTCAGCCACGACCGCGCCTTTTTGAACAATGTCACTACGCGTACCATCGAAATAACTTGTGGACGCATTTACGACTATAAAGTGAAATACGATGAGTTTGTGGTGCTTCGCAAGGAGCGCCGGGAGCAGCAACTACGTGCTTACGAGAATCAGCAGAAGCAGATACAAGATACGGAAGATTTCATCGAACGTTTCCGGTACAAAGCTACCAAGGCTGTGCAAGTGCAGAGCCGCATCAAGCAGCTCGAGAAGATAGAGCGCATCGAAGTGGACGAGGAAGACAACTCTTCCTTGCGCCTGAAGTTTGTCTGTAGCAGCCGTAGCGGCAATTATCCTGTCATCTGTGAGGATGTGGGCAAGGCATACGGTGAGCACGTTGTTTTCCATGATGTGAATTTGACCATCAACCGGGGCGAGAAGGTGGCTTTTGTCGGCAAGAACGGCGAAGGTAAGTCTACGCTTGTCAAGTGTATCATGGATGAGATTACGGATTATACCGGCAAGCTTACACTGGGGCATAACGTACAGATAGGATATTTTGCCCAGAACCAGGCACAGCTCTTGGATGAAAACCTGACCGTGTTCGATACGATTGACCGCGTGGCCGTAGGGGATATCCGCCTCAAAATCCGTGATATTCTAGGTGCTTTCATGTTCGGCGGTGAGGCTTCGGATAAAAAGGTGAAGGTGCTCAGCGGTGGAGAGCGTACCCGGCTTGCCATGATAAAACTGCTGTTGGAGCCGGTGAATTTCCTGATTCTCGACGAACCTACGAATCATCTTGACATGCGTTCCAAAGATGTGTTGAAGGAGGCTATCCGCGATTTTGACGGAACGGTGATAATAGTCAGCCATGACCGTGATTTTCTGGACGGACTTGCGACTAAAGTGTACGAGTTTGGTGGCGGACTGGTGAAGGAACATCTGGGAGGAATTTATGATTTCCTGCAAAAGAAGCAGATAGAGAGCCTGAATGAGTTACAGAAATCCCCTTCACTTTCCGCTTCGCCCACTGCCGGTAAGGCGGCATCGGGAAATGCTGGTGCAGAACCGGTTCAACCCTCGGCAGCCAAACTCTCTTATGAGGAGCAGAAGGAGCTTAATAAGAAGCTCAAGAAACTGGAACGTCGCGTTGCCGATTGTGAAGCGGAGATAGAGCAGACGGAGGCTGCCATTGCCATTCTTGAGGCCAGGATGGCCACACCGGAAGGTGCTTCGGACATGTCGCTTTATGAGCAGCACCAAAAACTGAAAGAGCAGCTTGACCGCGTGATGGAAGAGTGGGACGCGGCTACTGTAGAGTTGGAGAATCACTAACTATTATATTTTATATGTTTATGAAAGCAAATCATTTGTTACCCATTGCAGCATTCTGTCTGATGACGGCTTCCTGCAACACCGGCAAGCAGCAGGCTGAACTTACAGCAGGCATCCAGCTCGCCAATCTTGACACAACGGCTCTACCCGGAACTGACTTTTACCAATACGCATGTGGCGGTTGGATGAAGAACAATCCGATTCCTGCTGAATACTCACAGTACGGTTCTTTTACTATCCTTGCAGAAAACAACCGCAAGCAGATTCAAGGACTGATTGAAGAGCTTGCCGCCACCCAGCACGAAGCCGGCAGCGTGGCACAAAAAATCGGTGACTTGTACAAAATCGTAATGGACAGCGTGAAGCTGAACAAGGACGGTGTAGCCCCCATCAAGGCTGAACTCGACCAGCTGGCTGCTTTGAAGGACAAGAAAGAGCTTTATGCCTTGCTGGGCGATATGCAGAAGAAAGGTATCATCGCCTACAACGTGCTGTATGTTGGCGCTGACGAAATGAACAGTAGCATGAATGCCGTACAGACCTATCAGACCGGGCTGAGCATGGGCGAACGTGAATACTATCTGGAAAATGATGAGGCTACTGCCAAAATTCGTGATGCTTTCCGTACACATGTACAGAAGATGTACCAGTTGGCTGGTTTCGACGAGGCTACTGCCAAGAAAGGTATGGAGGTGGTGATGGATGTGGAAACACGTCTTGCCAAGGCTTTCCGCTCTCGTACGGAGTTGCGTGACCCGCATGCCAATTATAACAAGATGAGCATGGAAGAGTTGAAGAAGAATTATCCTACTTTCGATTGGGATGCTTATTTGTCTGCCATGGGCTTGAAGGATGTGAAGGAAATCATCGTAGGCCAGCCCGCTTCACTGAAAGCTGCTGCCGATATTCTGGATACGCTGCCCATTGAACAGCAGAGCCTTTATCTGCAATGGAAATTGATTGATTCTGCCGCAAGCTTGTTGAACGATGCTATGGCAGAACAGAACTTCGACTTCTACAGCCGCACCATGAGCGGTACACAAGAAATGCAGCCTCGCTGGAAGAGAGCGGTAAGCACTGTAAGCGGCGCGCTGGGCGAAGCTGTAGGTCAGATGTACGTGGAGAAATATTTCCCTGCTGCTGCCAAGGAACGTATGGTGACTTTGGTGAAGAACTTGCAGGAAAGCCTGGGCGAACGTATCCAGAATCTTGCCTGGATGGGTGATTCCACTAAGGTGAAAGCTCTGGAGAAACTGGCTACCTTCCATGTGAAGATTGGTTATCCCGACACTTGGAAAGACTACTCCACACTGGAAATCAAAAACGACTCTTACTGGGCAAACATGGAACGTGCCAACGAGTGGAGCCATGCCGAAATGATAGCCAAGGCCGGCAAGCCGGTGGATAAGGACGAATGGCTGATGACTCCGCAGACCGTCAACGCTTACTATAACCCGACTACGAACGAAATCTGTTTCCCCGCCGGTATCCTGCAATATCCTTTCTTCGATATGAATGCGGATGATGCCTTCAACTATGGTGCCATCGGTGTGGTAATCGGTCATGAGATGACTCACGGATTCGACGACCAGGGTCGCCAGTACGACAAGGACGGTAACCTGAAAGACTGGTGGACCGCTGAAGACGCCAAGAACTTTGACGAGCGTGCCCAGGTGATGGTAAACTTCTTTGATAGCATCGAGGTTGCTCCGGGTGTATATGCCAACGGACGCATGACATTGGGTGAGAATATTGCCGACCACGGTGGTCTGCAGGTTTCTTATCAGGCATTCAAGAAAGCTACGGCTGCCAATCCGCTGCCGGTGCTGGATGGTCTTACTCCCGAACAACGTTTCTTCCTGGCATACGCAGGTGTATGGGCCAATGATATCCGTCCCGAAGAAGTGCTGAACCGCACGAAGAGTGATGTGCACTCATTGGGCGAATGGCGCGTAAACGGTGCATTGCCGCAAATCGGTGCTTGGTATGAGGCATTCAACGTGACAGAAAAAGACCCGATGTTCTTGCCGGTAGAAAAACGTGTATCTATTTGGTAAACCAACAAAATAACCCTTAAAAAAAGGCGGCAGACTGGAAACAGATGCCGCCTTTTTTAATTATACCTAATTTATTGTGTATGAATGTATGTATGAATAAACAAAATTTGTAACTTTGCGCATCAAATACTAATATACGCATACTTTAATACGCAAATCCATGTCTGAAACAAAAAGAATCAAAACAGCTCTGGTATCTGTTTACCATAAGGAAGGTTTGGACGAAATCATTACCAAACTGCATGAAGAAGGTGTAGAGTTCCTCTCAACCGGTGGAACCCGTCAGTTTATAGAATCCCTGGGTTATCCCTGCAAGGCAGTGGAAGACCTCACTACATACCCTTCCATCCTGGGCGGACGCGTGAAGACTTTGCATCCGAAGGTTTTTGGAGGTATTCTTTGCCGCCGCGGATTGGAGCAAGACATGCAACAGATTGAAAAATATGAAATCCCCGAAATAGACCTCGTCATTGTTGACCTCTATCCGTTTGAGGCTACCGTTGCCAGTGGTGCCGAAGAACCTGCCATCATCGAAAAGATTGACATAGGCGGTATCTCTCTGATTCGTGCCGCAGCCAAGAACTATAACGACGTGGTTATCATCGCTTCGCAAGCACAATATCAGCCGTTCCGCGACATGCTGATGGAACATGGTGCCACTACTACCATCGAAGAGCGCCGTTGGTTTGCCAAAGAGGCGTTCGGAGTGTCTTCACACTATGATTCTGCCATCTTCAACTATTTCGATGGCGAGGAAGGTTCCGCTTTCCGTTGTTCTGCCAACAGCCAGAAGACTTTACGCTATGGCGAGAATCCGCATCAGAAAGGTTATTTCTATGGCAATATTGATGCTATGTTCGACCAGATTCACGGTAAGGAAATCTCTTATAACAACCTGCTCGACATCAATGCTGCCGTTGACTTGATTGACGAATTCAAGGATACGACTTTCGCTATCCTGAAGCATAATAATGCTTGTGGACTGGCTTCACGTCCCACTGTGCTCGAAGCATGGAACGATGCGCTTGCCGGTGACCCGGTATCCGCTTTTGGTGGTGTGCTCATCACGAATGCCGTGGTTGACAAGGCTGCTGCCGAAGAAATCAATAAAATTTTCTTTGAGGTGATTATCGCTCCCGATTATGATGTGGATGCGTTGGAAATCCTCGGTCAGAAGAAGAACCGTATTATCCTGGTCCGCAAGCCGGCAGCTCTGCCTAAGAAGCAGTTCCGTTCTTTGCTGAATGGCGTATTGGTTCAGGACCGCGACCTTAAGGTGGAAACTCCTGAAGAATTGAAGACTGTAACTACGAAGGCTCCCACTGCACAGGAAATTGAGGACATGCTCTTTGCAAACAAGATTGTGAAGAACAGTAAGTCGAATGCCATTGTGTTGGCAAAAGGAAAGCAGTTGTTGGCAAGCGGTGTAGGCCAGACCAGCCGTGTGGATGCTTTGAAGCAGGCTATCGAGAAAGCCAAGAACTTCGGTTTCGACTTGAATGGCGCTGTAATGGCAAGTGACGCATTCTTCCCCTTCCCCGACTGCGTGGAAATTGCCGGCAATGAAGGCGTAACAGCCGTCATCCAGCCGGGTGGAAGCATCAAGGATGAACTCTCGTTTGAATATTGCAACGAGCATGGCATTGCCATGGTAACTACGGGATTCCGTCACTTTAAACACTAATTCGGATTTACGATTTGACGATTTACGATTTACGATTGAAGTTACATCGTAAGTCTGAATCTCAAATTGTAAACAAGAGGAATATCAATCGTAAATCGTAAATAGTTAAATCGTAAATATTAATGGGATTATTCTCCTTTACACAAGAAATAGCGATGGACCTTGGCACAGCCAATACCATCATCACCACGAATGGCAAGATTGTGGTGGATGAGCCTTCGGTGGTGGCTTTGGACCGTCGTACCGATAAGATGATTGCCGTGGGTGACAAGGCAAAGATGATGCACGAAAAGACCCACGAAAACATACGTACCATCCGTCCGTTGCGCGATGGTGTGATTGCCGACTTCTATGCCTGCGAGCAGATGATACGCGGACTTATCAAGATGGTGAACAACCGTAACCGTCTTTTCTCTCCGTCACTCCGCATGGTAATCGGGGTTCCTTCGGGCAGTACCGAAGTGGAGCTGCGTGCCGTGCGCGACTCTGCCGAGCATGCCGGCGGGCGCGACGTTTATTTGATTTTCGAGCCGATGGCTGCTGCCATCGGTATCGGTATCGATGTAGAGGCTCCCGAAGGCAACATGATTGTTGACATAGGTGGTGGTTCTACGGAAATTGCCGTTATCTCTTTGGGAGGTATCGTAAGTAACAACTCCATCCGCATTGCCGGTGACGACTTGACTGCCGATATTCAGGAATACATGAGCCGCCAGCACAACGTGAAGGTCAGCGAGCGTATGGCTGAGCGTATTAAGATTAATGTGGGTGCTGCCTTGACGGAACTCGGTGAGGATGCTCCTGAAGACTATATCGTTCATGGTCCGAACCGCATCACGGCATTGCCCATGGAAGTGCCGGTATGCTATCAGGAAGTGGCGCATTGCTTGGAGAAGTCTATCTCTAAGATTGAGACAGCCATCTTGAGCGCATTGGAAAATACGCCTCCCGAATTGTATGCCGACATCGTTCACAACGGTATCTATCTTGCCGGTGGCGGTGCATTGCTTCGTGGACTGGATAAGCGTCTGACTGATAAAATAAACATACCGTTCCACATTGCGGAAGACCCCTTGCATGCCGTTGCCAAAGGTACGGGCGTGGCATTGAAGAACGTTGACCGCTTCTCATTCTTGATGCGGTAATGCGGAATTTATTAAACTTTCTCATTAAATATAATTACTGGTTCCTCTTTCTTCTGTTAGAGGTTGCCAGTTTTATTTTATTATTTCGCTTTAATCATTACCAGCAGAGTGTGTATTTCACCTCTGCCAATGGCGTGGCGGGGAAGGTTTATGAAATATCGGGTGGCATCACTTCTTATTTCCATCTGAAGACGGCCAATGAGGACCTGCTCGACCGTAATATGTGGTTGGAGCAGCGGCTTTCCTTTCTGGAAAATGTATTGAAAGAAAAAGGACTGGACTCCGCCAGACTGTACAGCATGGAACGGCTTGCTCCTACGGAGTATCAGATATTTAAGGCGAATGTCATAAAGAACAGCTTGAACAAGGCTGACAATTATATCACTTTAGACCGTGGAACAACGGAAGGTATCCGTCCTGAGATGGGAGTTGTGGATGCCAATGGCGTGGTGGGTATTGTGTATAAAACCTCTCCTCATTATTCATTGGTCATTCCGTTGCTGAACAGTAAGTCAAGCATCAGCTGTAAGATTGTAGGCAGTGATTATTTCGGTTATCTGAAGTGGGAGGGAGGTGACTCCCGTTTTGCCTATCTGAAGGATTTGCCCCGGCATGCCGAATTCAATCTGGGAGATACAGTAGTGACCAGCGGCTATTCCACCGTGTTTCCAGAAGGTGTTATGGTGGGGACAGTGGATGACATGTCTGACTCGCACGACGGACTTTCGTATCTGTTGAAGATAAAGCTGGCTACGGACTTTGGAAAGGTGAGCAATGTGCGCGTCATTTCCCGCAACGGGCAGGATGAACAAAAGGCATTGGAGTCGAGGGCGGACGAGAAGTGACTAAGAAATTAGGAATTAGGGGTTAAGGATTAGGGATTAATCATCTTTATATCTTATAACTTATACACTCAATAACTTGTAACTCGTAACTTATAACTCATTAGCGTTGTTAATTAATTATCTGCATAAAATAGGATGGTTCATAGGCTTGGTACTGTTGCAGGTGCTGATATTGAACAATGTGCATATTGCAGGATATGCCACTCCATTTCTGTATATCTACTTGATACTGAAGTTTGAGTCGGACACTCCCCGCAATGCGTTGATGTTGTGGGCATTCTTTTTAGGGCTGGCTGTCGACGTCTTTTCCGACACACCGGGGATGAACGCTGCTGCTACGGTGTTGCTGGCTTTCTTGCGCCCCACTTTCCTGCGGCTGTTCGTGCCTCGTGACACGCTGGATACACTGGTTCCGGCCATCCGTACAATGGGGATTCTTCCTTTCCTGAAATATCTGGTTGTGAGTGTGCTGATACATCACGGCTTGTTGCTTACCCTCGAATTCTTCTCTTTTGCCCATATCGGTACGCTGTTGTTGAGAATTGCGGCAAGTACCCTGCTTACTGTGACCTGCATTATGGCTGTTGAGGGAATAAGAAAGAAAGGATAAAGGGATTAAGGATTAGGAATTGATGAAAGACTATACACTGGAAAAGCGGAAATATGTAATTGGAGCGGCGGCTATTGTCATCGTTCTTATTTACGTGTTCCGGCTGTTCGACCTGCAAATCATGACTGATGACTACAAGAAGAACGCGGACAGTAACGCTTTTCTGAACAAGATACAATATCCATCACGGGGGGCTATCTACGACCGTAACGGTAAGTTGCTCGTGTTTAACCAGCCTGCCTATGATATTACGTTTGTGCCTCGGGAGGTGACGCAGCTGGATACACTCGACCTTTGCAGTGCCTTGAACATTACCCGTGAGCAGTTTGACAAACGGATGAAGGACGTCAAGAACCGCTGGATGAACCCCGGTTATTCCAAATACACCCATCAGGTGTTCATGACGCAGCTTTCTGCCGAAGAGTGCGGTGTGTTTCAGGAGAAGCTGTTCAAATTTCCAGGTTTCTATATTCAGCGGCGTACTATCCGCCAATATACCTATAACTCTGCCGGCCATTTGCTGGGAGACATCGGCGAAGTGTCCAAGAAAGACATTGAGAACGATGACTATTATATTCGCGGAGACTATATAGGCAAGCAAGGCATCGAGAAATCCTATGAAAAGTATCTGCGTGGAGAGAAGGGGGTGGAGATTCTGCTTCGTGACGCTCACGGGCGCATCCAGGGACACTACATGGACGGACAGTTGGACCGTTCCTCCGTACCCGGCAAGAACCTGACACTAGGCATCGACATTGACCTCCAGATGTTGGGCGAACGGCTGCTTCAACACAAAATCGGTGCCATTGTGGCCATCGAACCGGCTACGGGTGAGATTCTGTGCATGGTTTCCTCGCCTACCTTTGACCCTCATCTGATGATAGGGCGCCAGCGGGGAAAGAACCACCGCCTGCTGCAGATGGACAAGCGGAAGCCTTTGTTGAACCGTGCCATCATGGGAGCTTATCCGCCGGGCTCCACCTTCAAGACGGCGCAGGCACTGACTTTCCTTCAGGAAGAGATTATCCACGAAGATTATCCGACTTTCCCTTGTGCGCATGGTTTCAATCATAAAGGCCTTCATGTGGGATGTCACGGACATGGTTCGCCTCTGTCGCTGATTCCTGCCATCGCTACCTCTTGTAATTCCTATTTCTGTTGGGGATTGTATCGCATGTTCGGTGATAAAAAATACGGTTCGCCGCAGAATGCCATTACCGTATGGAAAGACCACATGGTATCGCAGGGCTTCGGCTATCGGCTCGGTACCGACCTCCCCGGCGAACAGCGTGGACTGATACCGAATGCAAAGTTCTACGACAAGCCCTATCGGGGTTCGTGGAATGGTCTGACGGTGATTAGTATCTCCATCGGGCAGGGAGAGATTCTCGCCACCCCGTTGCAGATAGCCAATCTGGGTGCCACCATTGCCAACCGGGGGCATTTCATTACTCCGCACATCGTGAAGGAGATAGAAGACAATGAACTGGACAGCATCTATCGCAATCCCCGTTATCCCACCATCGACCGCGAATATTATGAAATGGTGGTGAAAGGCATGCGTGCCGCTGTAGACGGAAGTACGGGTAGCGCCACTTGCCGCATGGCGGGAGCCATCCTGCCGGGTGTGGAGGTCTGCGGAAAGACGGGCACGGCACAGAACCGCGGCAAGGACCATTCTGTCTTTATGGGCTTTGCCCCGATGGACAACCCTAAGATAGCCATTGCCGTCTATGTGGAGAACGGTGGTTTCGGTGCCACGTATGGCGTACCTATCGGTGCCATGATGATGGACCAGTACCTGCATGGAAAGCTGTCGCCCGAGAATGAGATACGGGCGGAAGAATTCAGTAACCGGGTGATACTTTACGGAGATGAGGAGAGATGATGATTAGGGGTTGGAGATTAAGGATTAGGGATTAGGGGTTAGGGATAAACTGTGGGTGGTTTCAATAGTAAATAGTAAATCGTAAAATCGTAAATAAATTGGTGACAAGGAGAGATAGCATATGGAAATCATTGGACTGGGTGACGATTGTCGTTTACCTGCTGCTGATTGTATTCGGCTGGTTCAGTGTCTGTGGGGCGAGTTATGATTATGGTGACCGTGACTTTCTGGACTTCTCTACGCGTGCCGGCAAGCAGTTTGTCTGGATTATATGTTCCTTCGGGCTGGGGTTTGTGCTGCTGATGCTGGACGATTCCCTCTATGACATGTTCTCCTACCTTATATATATAGGGCTGATGCTGTTGCTGATTGTCACGATATTCATTGCGCCCGACACAAAAGGGTCGCGGTCGTGGCTCATCCTGGGGCCGGTCAGTTTGCAGCCGGCGGAGTTTGCCAAGTTTGCCACGGCGCTGGCACTTGCCAAGTATATGAGCGCCTACTCGTTTACGATGAAGAACTGGAAAAGCTCTCTTATGCTGGCTTTCCTGATTCTCTTCCCCATGTTGCTGATTATCCTGCAGCGGGAGACGGGTTCGGCATTGGTGTACTCTGCATTTTTCCTGATGCTTTATCGGGAGGGAATGCCGGGCGTGGTGCTGTTCTCGGGTATATGTGCAGTGGTCTACTTCGTGGTGGGTATCCGTTTTGATGCGGTGATGATTGCCGATACGCCGACGCCTATCGGAGAATTTGCCGTGCTGCTGATGGTACTGCTTTTTGCCGGAGGCATGGTATGGGTTTATAAAAAACGTTGGGAACCCACGCGGAATATTATCGGCGGTTCGCTGGGAGTGCTGCTCGTGGCTTATCTGATTTCGGAATACGTGGTACCCTTCAACTTGGTGTGGGTGCAGTGGGGGCTTTGTGCACTTGTTGTCGGGTATCTTGTCTTTCTTTCTTTAAGCGAGCGCCATTTATCTTATTTTCTGATTGGGCTGTTTGCTTTGGGTTCGATAGGTTTCCTCTACTCCAGCGACTACTTCTTCAATAAAGTGCTGGAGCCCCATCAACAGATACGTATCAAGGTGGTGCTCGGTATGGAAGAGGACCTTGCTGGTGCCGGCTATAACGTGAACCAGTCGAAGATAGCCATCGGTTCCGGGGGGCTGACCGGCAAAGGTTTCTTGAACGGTACGCAGACAAAGCTGAAGTATGTGCCGGAGCAAGATACGGACTTCATTTTTTGCACCGTGGGTGAGGAGGAAGGATTCGTAGGGTCTACGGCTGTACTGTTACTGTTCCTTATTCTTATTTTACGGCTGATTGCCGTGGCCGAGCGGCAGCAATCTCCCTTTGGCCGGGTGTATGGTTACTCTGTGCTTAGTATATTCTTGTTCCATCTATTCATCAATATAGGCATGGTGCTGGGGCTGACCCCCGTCATCGGTATCCCGTTGCCTTTCTTCAGTTACGGAGGTTCTTCTCTTTGGGGATTCACAATCCTGCTGTTTATTTTCCTGCGGATTGATGCGGGACGTAATCGCCGAATTTAGTTATGACCGTTTCCTTGTGGGACATACGAATGGACTTGATTATCATTACATTGCATTTACACATTGTTGACATCGTAATGTAAAGGCTGTTACACCGCATTGTAACGTCCTTTACGCTGTATCGTAACGACTTTTACGCTATATTGTAACGCCCTTTACATGCTGGTGTAACGGTCGTTACATCCTGGCGTAAAAGACGTAACGCTATGAGGTAAGAGGGCAAGTTATGATACCCCGCCCGTTTCCGCTTCAAGGAGACGTGAGTGGGAGACTGAGATGGTTGTTAGAAGAAGGTGATAAAGAACAATAGGGAGTTCCTATCTCTTCAGTTTGATGCCGATGTCATTGATTCCTTGCAGCCTTTCGTCCGGTAGCGTATAGGCCACTTTAAAGAGGTAGGTGCCGGGTTTGCCGATTTGAACGCTTCCTGCGGAGACGGCAGTCTGATAGAGACCTCCCCAGCCGTCACCTTTCCAGATTCCTTCTTTGTCCGCGAGGATTAGCTGTATGGTGTCCGTGGGTGACGGAATGGAATCTGCGATGGTGTAGCAGATGGATAGAGGTAGATTCTGATAGGGGTAGTTGCTTCGGTTACGAACTTCCAAAGACAGTTTGTAGTAGGTCAGTGAGTCGGTGACCTTCACGTCGAAAGAGAGCGTGTCTTCGCGCAGCCAGCCTTCGGTGGGAAGGGATTGGAAGGAATGGTATACAGTCTGTTTGTCGCAAGCGCTCAGCAGGCTTGCGACAAACAGTAGTATGATACCTTTCAGGCAGAGATTCCTATTCTTGAGCCGGTTTGTCATTTTGGGCAGGTCTTTCACCTTGAGGTTTGGGCTTATTGTTACGGGGCGGACGACGGTTGTTATTGTTCCGTTGTTGACGTTCGCCTTGTTGCTGTTCACCTTGTTTGGGTGCTTGCCGGTCTTGTTTCTGTCTCGGTTGCCGGTCTTGCCTGGATTGTTCTCTCTGGTTGTTGGATTGCGGAGCACCCTGCTGCTCACCTCCTTGCGGACGACCGTTTCCACTCTTTTTCTTTCTCTTGTTACGGCTGTTGTTGCTGTTCTCGCCACCGTTGCCGTCACTGCCACTCTTGCCTTTCCGGTTGCGGTCAAAGCGAGTGAGACTCTCTTGTTCCAGCAAGTCCACCGGCTTTTTGGGTTCGGAACGATGGGTTTCTTCTATCAGGCTGTCGGGCTTGATGCCACGTCTGTTCAAACCGATAATCTCGAAGGCGCGTCTGCCGCTGATGGTCACCAGGTTGGCAGGGATGTTCTTGTCGCTCGAGTAGGTTATCTGGTTGCTCAGAATGTCGGCTTTGAAGAAGAAGAACTCGCCGTCTTTGGTTTCCAGGGTAATCTCGCGCGAGGGCAGGCGTTTCTGTGCTTCCACGTAGCAGTCCACTTCGTAGTTGAGGCAGCACTTCAGCTTGGCGCATTGTCCGGCAAGCTTCTGCGGATTCAGTGAAATGTCCTGGAAGCGCGCCGCGCTGGTGGATACCGATACGAAGGAGGTCATCCAGGTGGCGCAGCACAGCTCGCGTCCGCAGGGACCGATACCGCCGATGCGTCCGGCTTCCTGGCGGGCACCAATCTGTTTCATCTCGATACGCACGCGAAAAGCGTCGGCAAGTACCTTGATGAGCTGGCGGAAGTCCACCCGTTCGTCGGCTATGTAGTAGAAGATGGCCTTGTTGCCGTCTCCCTGATATTCCACGTCTCCAATCTTCATGTTGAGGTTGAGGTCCAGGGCTATCTGACGCGAGCGTATCATGGTGGAGTGTTCACGGGCTTTTGCCTCGTTGTACTTCTCCATATCCACAGGCTTCGCCTTGCGGTAAATGCGTTTGATGTCTGCCTCAGACTTGATATTGGCTTTCTTCATTTGCAGCGGCACGAGACGTCCGGTCAGGGTCACCACACCGATATCATGTCCGGGGGTGGCTTCTACGGCTACGATGTCGCCTTTCTCCAGAGGTATCTTGTTGCTGTTGCGGAAATATCCCTTGCGGGTATTCTTGAACTGAACCTCTACCAGCTCGCTCTCATCGGCATTGCCCGGAATGTCTGCCAGCCAGTCGTAGGTGTTCAGTTGCTTGTCCTGCCTGCCGCAACTCTTGCAGCAGAGACCTCCGCTTCCGTTATGTAGTTTAAATTCCATCATCTATTTATTTACTATTTGACTATTTACGATTTGATACTTTGCATTTCATTATTTTGCCACTTTTCATTGTTTCAATAAAACAATCATTTTGAGAGAGAAGTCGAAAAACACCATGCGGGCGTTTACGTTCTGCTCGATGTGGCGTTGCGCTTCACTTAGTTCGTCCATGATACCCATGACGTTCCGTTCGTTGACAAAGGGGGCGAAACGGGTGGCGAAGTTCTGTTCGGGCAGCGTCATGTAGTTCATCTCCTTGCGGTGCAGGTTGTAGATGAAGTTCTCGCGGGTCATGCGCTGGCAGTAGTCCAGGAAGTTCTTCTGCCGTTCGCGTCCCATGGCAGCAAGCTGCTCGCTCCATTGTTTCATTTCCCGTATCTTGCGCTGGTAGGAGAGTCGCATCAGGCTGACAAAGAGGTTGAAGAACAGTTCGTTCTCTTCGTTCAGATGGATGGTCTCCAATGCTTTGATGAAGTCTCCGTTTGCCAGGTGGGCTATGGTCTCGCTGTCGCGGGGCTGCACTCCGTACTTCTGCTGTAAGGCTCCTGCTATGTCAGCTTCTTCAATCTTGGGGATGTTGAAGCGTTGCGTGCGGCTGAGGATGGTGGGCAGTATCATTTCCGGAGCTTCGGAAATGAGGAGGAATATCGTTTTCTCGGGCGGCTCTTCCAGCAGCTTCAGCAGCTTGTTGGCGCAGACTTCGTGCATCTTTTCGGGCAGCCATACGATGGTGACTTTGTAACCTCCTTCGCTGGATTTCAGACTGAGCTTGCGGGTTATCTCGTCGCTCTCTTTGGCATAAATGATGGCTTGCCCGTTTTCGGCATCCATCTCGTTCAGCCAATGATTCAGTCCGAAGTAGGGGCTGTTCAGCAGCAGGTGCCGCCAGTTGGCGATATAGTCGTCGCAGACTTCCTTTTTCCCTTTGGCACTCTTGACGATAGGGTATACGAAGTGTACGTCCGGGTGCACCAGCTTGTTCCATTTCACGCAGGAGGGACAAGTACCGCAGGCATCGGTTTCCGTCCGGTTGGGACAGCAGATGTAGCGGGCATAGGCAAGTGCCAATGGGAGTTTTCCTACTCCGGCAGGGCCGCAGAAGAGTTGTGCGTGGGGGATACGTCCTTCCTGCACTTCTTGTATCAGCCTTTGCTTGGCTGGCTCTTGGCCTATTATGTCCTTGAAACTGAACACGGGGTAATGAGTTATAAGTTATGAGTTATTACTTGTGATACTATCATTTGTCAATTATCAATTGTCAATTGTTCAGTATATTTGTTTGGCTACTTCCTTGATGCTGTCCGTGGCTCCTACCGAGTAGAAGTGCAGGCTGGGGACGCCGTGGGCTATCAGCTCTTTGCATTGCTGCACGCACCATTCGATGCCTACTTGCTGGGCTTCTGCGTCGGTGTTGCACTTCAAGACCTCTTGGGTCAGTCCTTCGGGCAAGTCGACTTTGAAAGTCTTGGGTATCATGCTGAGTTGTGACAGCTTCTTGAAGGGCTTGATGCCCGGGATAATCGGGATGGTGACACCGGCTTGGCGAGCACGTTCCACGAAGTCGAAATACTTCCGGTTGTCGTAGAAGAGCTGGGTCACGGCATACTCTGCACCCATCTCCATCTTCTTCTTCAGCCAGTAGATGTCTGTATCCATGTTGGGGGCTTCCTCGTGTTTCTCAGGATAGCAGGCTACGCCGTACGAGAAGGGGGTGTTGGTGACTTTCATTTCGGAGCCGTCCACAAAAATGCCTTTATTGAAGTTGTTGATTTGCTCTTGCAGTTCGACGGCGTGGTGGTAACCGTTGCCTACGGGGATAAACGAGGATTCGTGCTTTGCCTTGTCACCGCGAAGCACCAGCAGGTCGGTGATGCCGAGGAATTGCAGGTCGAGGAGCACGTACTCCGTCTCTTCGCGGGTGAAGCCGCTGCAAAGGATGTGCGGCACCATGGTGATGTTGTACTTGTTCTGGATGGCAGCAGCTACGGCTACGGTGCCGGGGCGGCGGCGCAGGCGGTTTCGCTGGAACAATCCGTTGCCGAGGTCTTTGTACACGTACTCGCTGCGGTGCGTGGTGATGTTGATGTATTTGGGGTCGAATTCCCGTAACGTATCTATGGTTTGATACAGCTTTTCGATGCCCGTACCTTTCAGTGGTGGCAATATTTCAAAGGAAAAAGCTGTTTTTTCGTTACTGTTTATCAGGTCGGTTACTCTCATTTCTCTTTCGTTATCTTTGTCCGATTGGCAAAAATCTTGCACATTGGGAACAAAAATACAAAAAAGAAATGAGAAATGCCGAAATTGCCGGCTATTCTTTTATACAGCGGATGGAAAGAGCTTTATAGTAGGGCTTACCGGTGACATGGGCAGTGCTTGATACAAACTCGTCGCTTTCGCCGAGAAAATAAATGGTGCTTTCCGAAAGGGTATGCTTTGTATGATCCCAACTCCAAAAGGCGGTCATTTTATTGGGGCTGTTGTGTCCTTTGTTGTACCACATTCCTACCGGGAAAGCATTGAACCGGGTATGGTTGTTGACGGGGGCAACTTCACCGGATACCATTGCCTGCCATTCTCCTGCTTTTAGTATGGAGGCATCGTTGCCGGTGTAGTTTTTCAGCTGTTCCCAGTCTGCATCCGATGGAATTTTCCAGCCCTCGGGAGCCAGCTCTCCTGCCAGTATGGATTCTCCATTGTAAAAATAAATGTCATATTTGTCCGGCTTGTAATATCCGGCTTTGTCTGTTCCCAAGTCACTCTGTTTTTTCAAGGGAGCTCCGTCACGGTAGGTGGTGGCATGGAGCTCTTTACCCATCCAGTATTGGGCTCCAATCTTGACAATGGGGTATTCGGTAGACACTCCTTTTCTGATGTCTCGAAGGGTGTAGCATGCCACATTCACTTTGATGGCGTTTTCCGGTTTATCCAGAAGTAGCTTATGGTTATTGTCTATATAGAGCTTGTCTATGCCGATATATTCCCCTTTAGTGTAGGTAAATCCATAGTCGTCTGTATTCCAGCTTATTCTTCCTCCGCAGATGGTGTCTTTACGGTCTGCAAGCTGTAGGATGACTCCATTGCTCAGGTCGGTCTTTTCATTTTCGCCTATGGGATAGGCTATAACGGCTCTGGAAGTCAATGACGCTGATTTGAGATATTCCTTGCAGACTTCTGCAATGGGTATCCCTTCGTGATAAATTCTGTACACATTTGAAAGAGAAAAGGAGAGAGCGGAAATATGTATGGCAGTGTAATCTTCCATATTGTCGGTGTCGATGGGAGGGAGGCTGCTCCATTCCTTGATTTTTCCGGCAAAACTGCTCAGTACGTTGCTGTTGCTCTGCATGGCTGATATGTTAATGATACATTGCGTGCTGCTACTCATTTCCACTTCGGGTATTGCACAACTGTATATACGTCCGCTCCACTCCATAATGAAGGATTGCTTGCCATCATTTATCGTTTGGGGTATGATGATGAATTCCTTGCCGGTAAGTTTGTTGTCTTTGACGCTCCATTCGCCGGAGGCTATGATGTCTTGTGTCCCCGTAAGATTACTGAAAGTCCCGTCTTCCAGATTATAATCGGCCGAGGTCTTGAGCCCGGTTGCGATGATACGCGGATTGGCTTTCAGCAAATCATTGGCAGAGTTGCTTGCGTCGGGTGTCAGAGAGATTGCCAGTTTGGACAGCTTGTGTTGGAACTCCAGGGTTACAGATTTGGTTTTACTGGTGATTCCTTGCGCTTTAGCTACCAAGAAGTCACTTTGTGCGCGGTTTTTCTCATTGCTCTGGTCTATCTGCACAGATACGGGAAGAACGGGTGTACCGGCAGCTACCCCTTCGGTTTGGTAAGGGTGGTAACTGATAAAGTCCAGTGACACATCTCCTTCCGGATAGAATACTGTCTTTTTGGGAACCAGTGTGGAGCCTTCCGTATATTCCAGGGCCAGATTGTCAATATACCGTTTTCCCTTGATGGAGCCGGAGGAAGTGGTTGCAAACAAGCCCATTCTGTCTCCTTTTTCAAAGGCGGTGTTTGTGACCTTGGTACTGGCCTTTTCCATTTTGATAGAGAACGTGATAGGTGTCGTCCCTTCCTCGATTTCCGCTTCTGATTCTTCGTCAATCCGGTTCACACAAGCTGTATTCCCTAAGGACATGCAGCAGAATAAAGAGGCAGCCAAGACTCCTCTTGCAAGAATAAGTTTCTTCATTGTATTATTATTGTGGGGCAACGGTTTTTCCGCTTTCCCAATTATACTCAATGAACCTTGTCTTAAAAATATGGATTTAGCAGAGCTATAACCGGTATGGAAAAGTCTTTTACGCTTTTGGATGCTAATTATCAGTATCACGCTTGATGCCGCAGTGCTTTTTAATCTTATTTTTTAATAACTTTTAATAGGTTTCGGGTACAAATGTAATTAAACGTGTTAAATGAAGAGGGATAAATCGATAAAACTTTTATAATTTATTTATCACACTCTGATTTTTTGCCTAACTTTACACGCTAAAATCGTAGACAGTAATAAGTTAAACCATAGATATAAACTCATGCCTTTAAATTTACCCGATAAACTACCCGCTATCGAGTTGCTGAAAGAGGAGAATATATTTGTCATTGACAATTCCCGGGCAACCCAGCAGGATATCCGTCCGCTGCGTATCGTGATTCTGAACTTGATGCCGCTAAAGATTACAACGGAAACGGACCTGGTGCGTCTGCTTTCCAATACTCCGCTTCAGGTGGAAATCTCGTTCATGAAGATAAAAAGCCATACTTCCAAGAACACTCCGATAGAACACATGAAAACATTCTATACGGATTTCGACAAGATGCGCGGTGAAAAGTACGATGGCATGATTATCACCGGTGCTCCGGTAGAGCAGATGGATTTTGAGGAGGTGACTTATTGGGATGAGATTACTGAAATCTTCGACTGGGCGCGTACGCATGTCACCTCTACGCTCTACATCTGCTGGGCGGCGCAGGCAGGGCTCTATCATCATTATGGAGTGCCGAAGTATGCACTGGATAAGAAGATGTTCGGTATCTTTGAACATCGTACCTTGCAACCGTTGCATCCCATTTTCCGTGGATTTGATGATATGTTCTATGTGCCGCATAGCCGCCACACGGAAGTGCGTCGGGAAGATATACAGAAGGTTCCGGAATTGACGCTGCTTTCCGAGTCGGAGGATGCTGGTGTATATATGGCGGTGGCCCGTGGAGGGCGTGAGTTCTTCGTGACCGGCCATTCGGAATACTCCCCGCTGACATTGGATACAGAGTATCGCCGTGACTTGAATAAGGGCCTGCCCATTGAGATACCCCGTAACTACTATGTGGACGATGACCCGGACAAAGGAGTGCTGGTGCGTTGGCGTGCCCATGCCAATCTGTTGTTCTCCAATTGGCTGAATTATTTTGTATATCAGGAGACGCCGTATAATATTAATGAAATAGGGTGAGTTACTCGTAACTAAACGATGATAAAGCAACGTAAAATAGAGCTGCTGGCTCCTGCCAAGAATTTGGAGTGTGGCATAGAAGCAGTGAATCATGGGGCAGATGCGGTATACATCGGTGCACCCAAGTTCGGTGCGCGTGCGGCTGCTGTCAACTCTTTGGAGGATATTGCCGCTTTGGTGGAGCATGCCCATCTGTATAATGCCCGTATCTATGTGACGGTCAATACCATTCTGAAAGAAGAAGAGCTGAAAGAGACGGAGAGGATGATTTGGGAGCTGTACCGCATCGGTGTGGATGCACTGATTGTACAGGATATGGGGATTACGCGGTTGAATTTGCCGCCCATTCCGTTGCATGGCAGTACGCAGATGGATAACCGTACGCCGGAGAAAGTACGTTTCCTTGCCGATGCCGGTTTCCGTCAGGTGGTGTTGGCACGCGAACTTTCTTTGCAGGAGATACGCGGTATCCATGAGGCGTGTCCCGACGTGCCGCTCGAAGTCTTTGTACACGGGGCTCTTTGCGTCAGTTATAGCGGGCAGTGCTATGTCAGCCAGGCTTGTTTCGGACGGAGTGCCAACCGGGGGGAATGTGCGCAATTCTGCCGTTTACCCTTCAGTCTGGTAGATGCCGATGGCAAGACCATTGTGCGTAATAAGCATCTGCTTTCTTTGAAGGACCTCAACCAAAGCGAGGTGTTGGAAGAACTGCTGGATGCCGGAGCCACTTCGCTGAAGATAGAAGGCCGCTTGAAGGATGTGACCTATGTGAAGAATGTGACGGCGGCTTACCGTAGGAAGCTCGATGCCATTTTTGCCCGTCGCAAGGAATATGCCCGTGCTTCTTCGGGCACCTGCCGTTTCGATTTCCAGCCACAGTTGGACAAGAGTTTCAGCCGCGGTTTCACCCATTATTTCCTGCAAGGAAGGGGAGGGGAGATCACTTCGTTCGATACGCCCAAATCTTTGGGAGAGGAGATGGGCACTTTGAAGGAACAGCGCGGGGGATATCTCACGGTGGCAGGCGTAAAGCCTTTCCACAACGGAGACGGTGTCTGTTTTCTTGATGAGCAGGGACGTTTGCAAGGTTTCCGCATCAACCGGGTGGATGGTAACAAACTCTATCCGGCAGGGGAAGTGCCTCGTATCAAACCCCGTACCCGACTTTATCGTAACTTCGACCAGGAGTTTGAACGTATTCTTACCCGCAAATCCTCCGAACGTAAAATCGGTGTTTGTTGGGAGTTGTCAGATACTTCTTTCGGGTTTAGCCTGACGGCTGCGGACGAGGATGATAACCGCGTGACGCTCTCTTTCCCTTATCCGAAAGAGTTGGCACGTACACCGCAGGTGGATAATCTGCGTAATCAGCTGGGCAAGTTGGGGAATACTCCTTTTGAGATAGCAGGATATTTGTCTGAAGATGCTTCGGGCATCAGGCTCAATCTTTCTGCTAACTGGTTCCTTCCTGCTTCTGCGGTGGCGGACTGGCGCCGGCAGGTGATAGATAAGCTGATTGCGGCTCGGCGTGTTACTTATCGTCGTGAGCTGGCTGTTTGGAAACCGACCAGCCATGCTTTCCCGGCTACTTCGCTGACCTATCTGGGTAATGTGATGAACGGTGCTGCCCGGAGTTTCTACCGTGAGCACGGGTTGTCGTCCATAGCACCTGCTTACGAGGCACAAGCGGTTCCGGATGCTGTACTCATGTTCTGCAAACATTGCCTGCGTTTCAGTATGGGATGGTGTCCCACCTATCAGAAAGGACATTCTCCTTATAGGGAACCTTATTATTTGGTTGGGACGGACGGCAAGCGTTTCCGCTTGTCTTTTGATTGCAAGAATTGCCAGATGAAAGTCATTGCTCATGAAGAGCCGCTTTAATGAAGGATGAAGAATGAGGAATTACTAATAAAGACTTGAAAATGAGGAGTGAGGAACGGGCACATAATGAAAGGCTGGCAAATGACCGGTACCGGGAAGCGGGCAGGGACAAACATCCTTTGCGTTCACTGCGTTCCCTCCTATTCTGCATTCTTTATTTTTCATGCTTCATTGCTTTAGTTTCCTGCCATTATTCCCGTCCTAATCTTGAAGATGAACATCTGTCTAAGGAGACGCGTGATTCGCTGGCCTATCTTTTTGAGCGGCATTATACTTGGAATACCAATCTGGAAGTGCTGGCAGATTCTGTGAATTTGGCTTGTCTGCCCGTGAAGGACTGCTATAATATGCTTTATCGGGGAGACCGCGTGGTGGTTGCCGAGTTCGCCATCCATCCTGCCGACAGTGTGGATAGTGTATGGGTGAAGCTTGCCCATTCGCAGGAAGTGCAGGGCTGGTTGCGGGAGTCCGAAATGATGCATGCCTTTGTTCCTACAGACAGCATTTCGCAGGCCATCTACTTGTTCAGTGATACCCATGCCTCTTATTTTATCATTATTTTTGCCTTGTTTGTGGCAGTCTGGCTGTTCCGGGCTTTTCGGCGCAAGCAGTTGAGGATGGTGTACTTTAATGATATAGACAGTCTCTATCCGTTGTTGCTATGTCTGCTGATGGCGTTCTGTGCCACTATTTACGAATCTATACAAGTGTTTGCGCCGGAGACGTGGCAACACTTCTATTTTAATCCTACCTTGTCGCCGTTCAAGGTACCGCTTGTGCTTTCTGCTTTTCTGATGGGTATCTGGCTGTTTATAGTGGTGTTGCTGGCGGTACTCGACGATTTGTTTCGCCAGTTAAGTCCGGCGGCGGCCGTATTCTATCTGTTGGGGCTGGCCTCCTGCTGCATCTTCTGTTATTTCTTCTTTATCCTGACTACATCTATCTATGTCGGATACTTGTTTTTGACCGCTTTTGTATGGGTATTCCTCAAAAGGCTTCGCATTTCGCTGCTGGCTTCACGCTATCGTTGCGGCAGATGCGGGCAGAAACTGAGGGAGAAGGGAGTCTGCCCACATTGCGGAGCTATCAATGAATAAAAAAGCTTTGTAACTTTTCCATATTCAGTAGGAAAATGTAACTTTGTAGTTGAACTTTTAAAAGGAGGAATTGATTATGAGTAGTTTGGAGTTGGAAGCCGGAAAATTGGAGTTGATTCGTGAGATAGTCAATATCAATAGCAGTACTGCATTGGAGAGTCTCAGAAAATATATGAAGGAGGTTTTGAATAAGAATAGTCATTCCATTCCGACAGCGGCAGATAGCAAATTGCTGACTAAGCGTATGCTTGCAAAGTATGCCGGTAGTTGGAAGGACAATCGTGATTCTGATGAAATCAATGATGATATATATGCATCACGCCTTTCTCGAAAAGAAGAAAACTTTAGCCCCTTTGACGAATGAAACGATATTTGCTTGATCTAATATTTGTGTTCACTTCATGCGTCAGAAATTTGGAGTAGACGAACATATTGAAAAGGTGGGCTGGGAACATTGTTGCATTTCGGAGGTTACGGTAGCAGAGTTGTTGTTCGGTGCAGAGCGAAGTAATAATGTGGAGAGAAACTTGCAGCTTGTTACTGATTTCTGCCAAGATATCAAGGTAATACCTTTGTCCTCGGCTTTATGTTGTTATGCCCGGAGTAAGGCTGCCTTATATAGTCAAGGAACTCCCATTGAGGATTTGGACTTATTTATAGGATGTACAGCGGTGGCTAACCAAATGATAATGGTTACTGAAAACAAGAAACATCTGGAAAGAATACCTAATATTGAAATTGAAAACTGGGTACATAGAGGATAACTTCTCCTCTGTCAGATAGAAACATAGAAACGGTCGTTCGGGTATGCAATGTGTAAGTACCCGAACGCCCGTTTCTATTTTCCTTTACTTTCGGAGGGACAAAGCTCTCCAATCAGAACCTGCACCTCAACTCTATTCCCGCCTGCACAGGCCGTCCTTTCTGCATAAATCCGTTCCCCATACTCTCAAAATAGAACGAAGCATACTCTTTGTCCAGTGCATTGCGCACCCAGAAATCAATCTGCCCATGTCCTTTCTGGAAGCTGATACGTCCGTTCAGCGTGCCGTAGAAGGCTTGGCTCACGGTATTCTTCTCGGTCCAGTAGATGCGCCCGGCACCGGTGTAGTTGGCGTTCAGCTGGATGCGGTCCAGCCAGTGCCCCGGACGGATGCGGAAGATGTACTGACCGCCCACGTTCATGGTATGCTTGGGAACAAAGGGTACGTACTTGCCGTTGTAGCTGATTTCCTGAAGCTCCCCATTCACTTTCTCGTTGGTGATGTAATCCTTAAAGGTGGCATAGGTATAACCATAACTTGCATTCAGCGTGAAGTCCGTAGCAACGGCAGCCGTCAAGGCAACCTCTGCCCCCTGGCTGCGGCTTTTGCCGGCATTTGCCGTTTCGCGTCCCAGTCCGCTTGGGGCGAAGCGTGAAATCTGCTGGTCGCGGGTTTCCAGCCAGAAGATGGCGGCGTCGGCATGCAGACGTCCGTCCAGCAGATTCAAGTGTGTTCCTATTTCGTAGTTCCAGGTCTGTTCGGGCTTGTAGACGGTGGCGGATTTTGCATCCGGATTCTCTCCCGCATCGGGGAAGTATTTGCCCACCAGCTGTTTGTAGGCATCCGGCACGTTGGGCATAATCGCCTCTTTGCTTTGCCGCATCATGTCATTCTTCAAACTGGATTGCAGCAGGTCGGAGAACATCTGCACGTTGTAACCTCCCGAACGGTAACCTTTGCTGACCGTTGCATACACATTTCCTCTGTTTCGCGCAAAGTCATACTGCAAAGCAAACTTGGGCAACAGCTGAAGATAATCCTTATCAATGCTTCCTTGGTAGCGCGACTCTACGGTCAGCGCCGTCTCCGGCATCATCTCTATTTCGCGGATGACGACGTCGCCCCGCTTCATTTCTCCCTTGATGCCCACCTTGTAGTCCAGGCTGGTGCCGGAGTTGTAATCCATCTTCATACGCTCATAATCCAGGCGTAACCCGGCAGTGAACGACACTCCTTTCAGTCCGAATAAATCTCTGAAGGTAGATTGATGAAAGAGTGCCCCATTCAGCAGCGGAGTGTTGAAACTGCCCCCGATGGGCATGGTCCGGCTGCTGATGCCCAGTGAGGGCAGGATATTCATACTCATGGATGGTCCCATCTCTACTTGTATTTGCGATGGGATGACACTGCCCAACATCTGGTTCAGCATCCCCATTCCGGCTTCCCTGAAAGTGACGGGAGCTTCCGTATTCAGCCATTGGTAGAAGCCGAAGGCGCCGGTGGTCCATTGCCAGCGGCTGCCGCTTTTACTCTTCAAGATGATTTCCTCGCTCAGTGCGTGGGAGCGTTGTTTCTGTTGCAGGGTATAGATGTCGTTGGCGGTGAAGTCTTGGTCTATGTCCATGCAGTCCTTTAGAAACTGGTAGCCGGTGACCATGCTCAACGTGAAGTGCTGTGCCTGGTATTCCAGGTTCAGACCCGTGTTCAGCAGGTTGCGGTAGTAGTTGCTACGGGCGTTATTGGAGATTTTTCCGATGTAGGGCTTCAGCGGCTCGCTCTGTGCTTCGGGGGCCAGGCTGCCTTGGTAGAAATACGGGTAGCCACCCTGGTCGCTGTATTCGTAGTTGATGTTTAGGTCCACCTTCCAGTTGTCCGAGGGGAGGTAGATGGCGCGGATGCGTCCACCTGCCGATTGCCCCTTGTCCGCTTTCTCGTCCCTCACCGTGTTGCGGAAGAATCCTCCTTGATAATCGTAAAAACCTCCGGTGGAAAAGGCGAACCGTTCCGAAAGGCGGTGATAGTGGGTCAGCGAGGTATTATAGGCATTGTACGTACCTGCCCCCATGCGGAAGTCCGTCCCCTGGTAGGAGAAGGGCGATTTGGTGTGCACCTTAATCAATCCACCCATGGCATTGCGCCCGTAGAGCGTGCCCTGCGGACCGCGTAGCACGTCGATGCGCTCTACGTCGGCATAGCTGAAGTCGAAGGCTGACTTGTCTATATAAGGTATATTGTCTACATAAAGTCCTACGGAGGGAGTGTTGATGCGCGAGCCGATGCCGCGGATATAGACTGCCGAAGTCAGTCGCGAGCCGTAGTCGGGGATAAACATATTGGGCACTACGGATGTCAGATTCTTGATGGAGTTCACCTGTGCGTTCTGCATGTCCTGCTGCGAAAGCAGGGTGACGGCGGCGGGCTGCTCGCGCAGTTTCCGGTTTTCTTTGGGGGCGGCGATGACGGTTATTTCCTCTACATCCACCACTTTCAAGGTGTCTGCCTCTTCGGCAAGTACGTTGCCGGTTGCCAGGAGGCAGAAGATACCGGTCAAAATTCTATATCTATTCATAAACTGGTTTTTTAGCGCCTGCAAAGTAAAGGGATTCTTGCGGAAGGGACAATCCTCATTTATTAGGATTTCGTTCCTGGAGTGCTAATCTTAAATCGTTCCATCATGCGGAAAATATCGTTCCTCCGTGGGGTAAAAATCGTTCCACCATGGTGGAACGATTTTTACCCCACGGAGGAACGATTAGATGTTAGCACATTAGCACACTAATTGGGGCGAAGTTTTTCTGAAAAGACTTCGCTTCTGATGTATCCGGTTGTAGGATTATATTCTGTCCGCTTCCACATATCCGTGCATCACGGCATAGATAGTCAGCCCGGACACGGACTTGATACCCAGCTTCTCGGTGATATTCTTGCGGTGTGAGATGACGGTGGTCAGGCTGATGTTCAGTTTGTCGGCAATCTCCTTGTTGATGAGACCTTTGGTAATCAGCACCAGCACTTCTATTTCGCGGGCGGAAAGGTCGTGCCCGGCGGCTGTATTTATTGCCATATCCGAGTGTCTGGCGGGTGCCGGCTTTCCGTGGTTTTGTCTGTATTGGTTTCCGTATTGGCGCAGCTGCAGAATGTTTTTTGCCAGATTTTGTTCGTCCTGATAGATGTTTAGCGTCGGCATGCCCGACAGTTGGGGGACGGTTTCACCATTGACCAGCACAATGGTTTTGGGCTTGCGCTCCAGAAAGAAAGCGGTATGCTCGAAGTAAATCTGTGAAGAGATGAAATAATGCACATACATGTCAGGCGTATCATCCATCAGTTCGCCAAAGGAACGGAAAGAGCGGATGATGGCTGTCGGGATGATTTCCTCCAGCAAGTTCTGCAGTCCCAGACAGGAGAGGGTGTTGGAGTCGACGATTGCTATTTCAGGAGTCATTCTCGTTTTTTTGTTTCTGCAAAAATACGGATTATTTTTTAGGGTTTGTCTGTGCGGGGCTGCAAAATGAAAAATTCTCCTATGCAGAACTATTCTCCCTCTCCTTTTGGGGAACGGGGAGTGTCTCCTTTCGCATATTGGCTGGGGCTGACATTGAAATATTTCTTAAAGACTTCCCGGAAGTATTTCCCATCGCAGAAACCGGTTCTTTCTGCTACTTCAGTCACGGAATATTTCCCTTCTTTCAACAGCTCGGCAGCATGTTTCAAACGGATATTCCGTACGAAATCTGCCGGTGCCTGGCCGGTCAGCGCTTTCAGTTTACTGTAGAAACTGGTACGGCTCATATTCAGGAGCGAGCACAATACGTCTACTGTGAAATCGGGATTATCCATGTTCTCCTCGATATGTCTCTTTACATTCGACATGAATTTCCAGTCGAGACTGTTGGAGCAAGTGGTAGTTGTGGAGGGCTCTTCTTCTGTATTGATTTCCAAATTCGCATATCTCTTGCGCAGCAATGCGCGGTTGGCAAGCAGATTGGCAATGCTGGCTTTCAGTATGTTTATGCTGAAAGGTTTTACAATATATTCGTCCGCACCGATATGGAGTCCTTCGAGAATGTTCTTTTCATCTCCCAGTGCCGTCAGCAGTACTACCGGGATGTGGGATGTTTCAATATCGTTCTTGATGGCGATGCATAATTCGTCGCCTCGCATTTCCGGCATCATGATGTCGGAAAGAATCAGTTCCGGCCAGAATTGTTTTACAATGGTCAGCGCTTCCTTGCCGTTGTTGCATACTTGTACATTGTAAATCGGAGAGAACGACTGGAAGAGATAGTTGCGCAGCTCGTCATTGTCTTCTACAATCAAGATGCGATGCAGTTTGTCATTGTCTTCAGTCCGGAGTTCTCCGGCAAGTTTCAAAGGAACGGTGGGGACATCCGGTTCATAGAAGGTCTTCTTATCCTTAACGGACAGAGTGAAGTTCTTGAACTGTTCTTTCTCTTTGGGAAGGATGATTCTGACAGTACTGCCTTGGCATTCGGTGCTCTCAATGTATATTTTTCCATTGTGCAGGCTTACCAGCTTCCGCACCAGCATCAGACCGATACCGCTTCCCGTTATTTTGGAGTTGATGGCATTTGTTCCACGGAAGTGCATCTTGAACAGTTTTCTTTGTTCTTTGGCGGGAATTCCTATTCCATTATCTTTGACTTCCAGTCTCCAGGAGCTTTTCATGTCATAAACAGAAATGAGTATATCGCCATTTTGGGGAGTATACTTCAGAGCATTGGATATGACATTTTCCAGGATAGAGTCCATCTTCTCTTTGTCGAACCATACATTCATGTAGCTGAAATTGCTTTCGTATCTGAAAGTGATATGTTTTATGGTGGCATAGGTCTGGAAATTGTTGTATATCTCCTTGATGTAAGTATTCAATTCATATTCTGCTATGTACAGATGAGGGGAATATACTTCTGCCCGTTCAAAGTTTATCAGATTGGTAGTCATGCGCAGGAGGGAGTTGACATTTCTCAGTGCCATGTGCATATTGTTGGTCTCGGCTTCGTTCAGTGTCTTGTTTTCAAGCATTTCTTCCAGAGGTGCCTTTATCAGTGTCAATGGCGTGCGGATATCATGCGCGGTATTGACAAAGAAACGGGTTTTCTCATCGGATATCTTTTTCTGTTTTCTCAGTGCCATGACACGGAAACCGACAACGGACATCAGTACTGTCAGCAGGACATAGCAGGCTATGGCCCAAAAACTGAACCAGACGGGGCGCGCAATGCTGATGTCGATGCTTCGCTCTTCAAAGTATAGATACGGCTCTTCCTTGGATACCGCCCGTATGTAAAGTTTGTAATCGCCCGAGGCAAGGTTGGTGAAGCGGAGATGCCCTTCTTCACCCAGGCGGTTCCAGTCATCGTAAAAGCCTTCCAGCTTCCAGTAGAAAGTGACATTGTCCGGCGCGTCATAATTGATGGATGAAATGCTGAGGGAAAAAGTGTTCTGGTTATATTTCAGCTTTAACCGGTCTGTCTGGTTGATGTTTTCCTTCAAGGGGGAATTCGGACTGCCGGGAAAGACAGGCTGATAGAGTATCTGAAAATCGCTGAGTATCATAGGAGAGTAGATGTACTTGGGCAAACGGGTTCCTTCGGGGAACTCGATGGCTCCGTCTGTGCTGCCAAAGACAAACCCCTTGTTCTTGCGTAACGTTCCGGAAGAGGCACTGAAGCAGGAGGACATCAGCCCTTGCTCTTTGGTCCAGTTGTGGAATGTCTTCTCCGTAGGGTGGAAACAGCTGATTCCGTTTTCGGTACTCATCAGGATATGCCCGTCCGACTCGGGGAGTATGGTGTAGATGTTGTTTGAAATCAAGGCACAATTGTCCTTGTGATAATGCTTGAACGTATTGTCCTTTGCGTTGTAGACAACCACTCCGGAGCCGTTTGTTCCTATATATAAAGAGAGGTCTTCCGCTTGGTAAAGTGTGTTGATGTAGGTCATCTCTTCCTGCAAGGCGACATATTGGAATCTACCCGACTCTTTGTCCAGCAGATACAGTCCGGCACTTGTCCCAATCCACATGTGTCCGTCATCCTTTTCTGTAATGGCGGTGACGGAATTTATTCCGGGATACAGACGGACGGAATTCAGGGACAAATCGAAGCACTTCAGATTATAGAACCCTCCGGACCAGATATATCCTTTGGAGTCTTTTACGATGTCGCGGATATACTTGTCAGGACGAATGTTGTCCGGATTGAGCAGGTAAGGGGAGAAATATTCTACCGAGAGTGTCCTTTTATTTATTTTGTATACTCCCGAAGTATATCCTCCTGCCCAAATAATGCCGGGTGATACCTCGCATAGCGTAATGAAGATGTGATTCTTGTTTTTCAGTTGATGGTCGAAGGAGCTCAGGAATGAATGCCACTGCCCGGTTTTCGATTGATAAAGGCTGATTCCGTTACTTGTTCCGAACCATAGGTCTCCGTCACTGTCTTCAATGACAGAGTGTACCTGGTCGTTGACCAGCGATTGTCTGTTTCCGATAGAATGCTTTATCCAGTTGTAGCTTTTGTACCGGTTGTCTATAATGGTAATTCCTTCCGGGTAGTTGGCTATCCATATCCGCTTTTCTTCATCAATATAAATGTCATTGATGTTATTGCTGTTCATCTCATTGTGGCTTTTGTAGCTGGAGACGATGTACGGTTCCGAGATACACGAGTTCATGTTGATTTTGTGTATACCCATACCTTCTGTCGCTATCAATAGCTCTGTCTGGTTCAGAGGCTTGATTCGGGCAATGTTTACATCGCTCAAATCCGTATTGGAGTGTATAATCCGTTGTTGCCGTATGTCGTAGGCAAAGACTCCTTTTTCAAAAGTACCGATGAAAAGTCTTTGTGATTCTTGGTGGAAATAGAGTGAACTGATTTGGGCCTGGATTTTGTCAAGAGGTTCAAGAGGGACAATCTGCAATGTCTCATTTTCGAGTTTGACATATCGCAATCCCTTGTCGGTACCCATGAAGAAGTGGTTATTGTCCACTTGTTCGATACTTGTAATGCTGCTTTTCAGTTCATTGGACATTTGATGGACCTCTCCGGTTTGTGTGTCGTAGAGAGCGATGCTGTATCTGCTGCAGAGCCAAATCCTGTGATTGCAGTCCATATAGCCGTAGCTGATATTGACCGGTGTCTTGGGCAGTTTATATACTCTGTTGAACACATCGTGTTCTTGGTTGTATTGAAAAATGCGACCGGCTTTACCTATGACCCATAATTTCCCTTTCTCTTCAAAATATAGCCAACCGAGATGGATGGGGAAACTTGACTCTTTGTTTTCTTCTATTAATTTATAATGCTTGATGTCTTTTCCATTGTACCGGTCTATGCCTTCGTTGGTGAGGAACCACATGTAACCTACCGAATCCTTTTGAATGTCGAAGATTCTGCGGTTGCTCAATCCGTTTTCCACCCCTATGTATTTATATGTTTGCGCCGTAGCTATGAGAGGCAAAAGGAATAGAAAGCATACAATGTTTATGATGAACCTCATAATAAATACAATATAACAACATATATGTGATAATAGTTTACAAATTAAACGAGAAAAAGTGAAAAATCAAAATTTGGATGTAAATATTATAGCTTAATCAAAGAATGCCTTTGCCGCTTCCGCACATCGTTCGCCGTCAATTCCGGCAGAAACAATGCCTCCGGCATATCCGGCGCCTTCTCCGCAAGGGAACAATCCTTTTACGCGTACATGTTGCAGTGTCTCCTTGTCTCTTGTTATGCGTACCGGCGCCGAAGTACGGGTTTCCACTCCAATCATTGTCGCCTCGTTCGTCAAGAAACCACGGCTGTATTTCCCGAATAGCTGGAAACCTTTGCTCAGGCGTTCTGCAATGAAAGAGGGCATCCAGAAGTGGAGAGGTGAGGAAACCAGTCCCGGTGCATACGAAGTTTCCGGCAGGTCGTAACTCAGTTTTTTCTTAGTGAAGTCTGCCATTCTCTGTGCCGGTGCTGTCTGCTTCATATTGCCTTGTTGCCAGCAGAGGCGCTCCAGATACTCTTGAAAATACATCATGCTTAATTGGGAATTGACGGTTGGCAATTGACAATTAGCCGCGCTGTCGTGCTGCATAGAAATTGTAAATTGTAGATTGTCAATAGTAAATTGCTCTATGTCTTCCGGGCGTAGCTCTACCACCATTCCCGAATTGCTCCAACGGGAACCGCGGTTGCTGGGACTCATCCCGTTGACTACAATCTGCTCGGGACCGCTGGCGGCGGGCACAACGAAGCCGCCGGGACACATGCAAAAGCTATATACTCCTCGTCCGTCCACCTGGTTTACAAAACTATATTCGGCGGCAGGCAGATATTTTCCTCGTCCGTTCCGGTTGTGATATTGTATTTGGTCTATCAAGGTGGCAGGGTGTTCCAGTCGTACGCCTACGGCAATGCCTTTAGCTTCAATCTCTACATTGTTGGCGGCAAGCCAGCGGTATACGTCCCGGGCGGAGTGACCGGTGGCAAGTATCACCGGGCCGAGGAAAGTCTTGCCGGTATTTGTTTCAATGCCTTTGACTTCATCCTTCTCTATGAGCAGGGCGTCCATGCGTGTTTCGAAGTGGACTTCGCCACCACACTGGATGATAGTGTTCCGCATGTTTTCGATGACACGCGGCAGTTTGTCCGTACCTATGTGCGGATGTGCATCTACCAGAATGGAAGTGGAGGCTCCATGTTGGCAGAAGACGTTCAGAATCTTGTCTACATTGCCACGCTTCTTACTACGTGTGTACAGCTTGCCATCCGAGTAAGCTCCGGCACCTCCCTCTCCGAAGCTGTAATTGGACTCCGGGTTGACGAGTTGCTGGCGGCTGATTTGCGCCAAGTCTTTCTTGCGTTCCCGTACGTCCTTTCCACGCTCCACAATGACGGGGCGCAGACCGAGCTCTATCAGTCGCAGGGCGGCGAAGAGTCCTCCGGGACCGGCGCCTACCACTACTACTTGGGGCTTTCCTTCTACATTATTATATAAGGTATGTTGATATTCGTCCTCTTTCGGCATTTCGTTCAGATATGCCCGTACGTTGAGGTTGATATAGATTGTCCGTTGGCGGGCATCGATACTGCGCTTCAAGATGCGCGTTGCTGTTATCTCCCGTGCATTCAGTCCTTTCTCATGTACTAAGTACTCTTTCAGGCGTTGCTCGTTTGCCGCTACTTCGGGCAATACGCGCAGTTGGTATTCTTGTATCATAATGATTATCCGAATAGGGCACGGAATGCTTCTTCCACCTTCCGTACCGGTATCAATTCCATTTTAATCTTCTTCGTGTTCAGTCCTTGCATATTATACTTGGGAAGTATGAATCGCTTGAATCCAAGTTTCTCTGCTTCTCCGATGCGCTGCTCTATGCGGTTCACTGGGCGGATTTCACCTGACAGACCTATTTCTCCTGCCATGCACACCTCTGGCTCTATGGCCGTGTCCATGTTGCTGGAGAGGATGGCGCTGATGACGGCAAGGTCTATTGCCGGGTCGTTCACTTTCAATCCACCGGCAATATTGAGAAATACATCTTTCTGTGCCAGTTTGAAGCCTACACGTTTTTCCAATACGGCCAGCAGCATATTCATGCGGCGGATGTCGAACCCTGTGGCAGAGCGTTGTGGGTTACCATATACGGCACTGCTGACCAATGCCTGCGTTTCGATGAGGAACGGTCTGATGCCTTCTATCGCGGAGGCGATGGCTATGCCGCTCATACCTTCATGGTCCTGGCTCAGCAGTAGTTCGGATGGGTTGCTCACCTGCCGTAATCCATCTTGCCGCATTTCGTAAATACCCAGTTCGGCAGTGCTTCCGAAGCGGTTCTTGATGCTACGCAGGATGCGGTACATGTAGTGCTGGTCGCCCTCGAACTGGAGTACGGTATCCACGATATGTTCCAGTACCTTGGGGCCGGCTATGCTTCCTTCCTTATTAATATGCCCGATGAGGATAACCGCCGTATGCGTTTCCTTGGCAAAGCGCAGGATGGAGGCGGAACATTCCCGTACCTGGGCGATGCTTCCCGGCGACGATTCAAGGGTTTCGGTAGAAATCGTCTGTATGGAGTCGATGATGACGATGTCCGGGCGGATGTTCTTGATATGGACGTAAATCTGTTCCAGGGAAGTTTCGCATACGATGAGGCAATCACTGGAAGCACTTGTCAAGCGGTCGGCACGCAGTTTCAATTGGCGGGTACTTTCTTCGCCGGAGACGTAGAGGATGCGTTTTTCCGGTATGCGGAGTACGGTTTGTAGCACCAGGGTGGATTTCCCGATGCCCGGTTCGCCGCCAATCAAAACAAGAGATCCTTGTACAAGGCCACCACCTAGTACCCGGTTCAGTTCGGCATCATGGAGGTCGATGCGCGGTTCGTCATCGGCTACAATTTCATGGAGGGTTATGGGTTTGGCTTTGGCGGTCTCTATGCCCGATACGGGACGCTTGTTCACCACTTCTTTCCGTACCACCTCTTCCACATACGTGTTCCACATTCCGCACGACGGACACTTGCCTACCCATTTGGGAGAGTCTTGTCCGCAGTTGCTGCATACATAAACCGTCTTCTCTTTAGCCATAGTTGTGCATTCTCTTCTAAAATGATTGCCCAAAGGTACAATTTTTCGATGCAGGGCTTGCAGACTCCCATAGAGTTTTTTTATTTTTGTGAGTAGAAAACAATAACATGTTATAAAAGCCATGATAGAAGATATTCTTGCATACAACAAGCGTTTTGTAGCCGAGAAGGGGTATGAGAAATACATCACGAATAAATACCCGGATAAGAAGATTGCCATCCTCTCTTGTATGGATACCCGTTTGACCGCTTTACTGCCGGCAGCCTTGGGCATCAAGAACGGCGATGTGAAGATGATAAAGAATGCGGGTGGAATCATTTCACATCCGTTCGGTAGTGTCATTCGTAGCCTGATGGTGGCCATTTACGAGTTGGGCGTGACGGAAGTGATGGTTATTGCCCACTCCGATTGCGGTGCGTGCCACATGAGCAGCGCCCAGATGATAGAGCATATGAAGGCCCGGGGCATCAAGCAGGAGACGATTGATATGATTCGTTTCTGCGGAGTGGATTTCGAGTCTTGGCTGTATGGATTCGAAGATACGGAGAAATCGGTAAAAGGTACGGTGGAAGCTATTATCAATCATCCGCTGATACCGAATGATATCAATGTCAGCGGTTTCATAATAGATTCTGTGACGGGAGAATTGACCCCGGTGCAGTGATAGTTGTGCTTCACACGGTAATTTCCCCTGCCAGCGGTCGTCCCATCAGTTCGCGTATTTCGGCAGGTGGATAATCGTGCCCCAGAAGGAACATCAGCTTGGTTACGGCAGATTCCGTTGTGCTGTCATATCCGCAGACAACTCCTGCCTGCATCAGTTGGTAACCGGTTTCATAGCGCTCCATTTCAACAGTGCCGGCACTGCATTGGGTGACGTTGACAATGATGATGCCTTGTTCGCAGGCATCATGCAGGCGGCGTAGAAACCATTCCTTTCGGGGAGCGTTGCCGGAACCGTAGGTTTCGAGGACTACGGCCTTCAGTCCTTTAGTGGCAAGTATGGCTGCCACGACATTTTCCTGAATACCTGGAAAAAGCTTCAGTATGGCGATGTTGGTATCAAGCAGATAATGAGGCTCCAGTTCGTGGGGAGTGCCGTGCGTATGAATTTGCACATTATTATATTTAATATGTATACCGGCGGAAGCGAGTACCGGATAATTGAAGGAACGGAAAGCATTGAAGTTCTCCGCGTTCATTTTGGTGGTACGGTTGCCGCGCATCAGGTGGTTTTCGAAGAAGATGCAGACTTCGGGTACGATGGGCTGTCCGTTGGAGTGGCGGTCGGTGGCTATTTCGATGCTGGTCAGCAGGTTTTCCTTGCCGTCTGTGCGGAGCACGCCAATGGGCAGTTGCGAGCCGGTTAGGATGACGGGCTTGTTCAGCCCTTCAAGCATGAAGCTGAGTGCAGAAGCTGTGTAGGCCATGGTGTCTGTGCCATGCAGGATGACGAAGCCTGTATATTGGTTGTAGTTGTTGCTGATGATGCGTACCAGTTTGCGCCAGGCATCGGGGTCCATGTCCGAGGAATCCATGGGTGGGTCGAATTGATAAGTGTCGATACGGAACGCAAATCTCTGAAGTTCGGGAACATGTTTCTGCAACTGCTCGAAGTTGAAGCTTTCCAGGGCGCCGGTTTCTGCATTCTCTATCATTCCGATAGTTCCACCGGTGTATATTAGCAAAACGGAAGTGTTTTCTGGGTTCATGCGCACTTTTCTTTCATGTTTTCCATGCAAATATAATGATATATATTGAGAATGATAGCAAAATGTTAGAAAAGAATAAACGGATATACAGAAAAAAGGTATGGAAAGTGTGAAAGTGTAAGCCGTAAGTTGTGCATATTTCTTGCCTTTTTAGAGGCTTTCTGTATTTTTATCGCAAAAAAGTCGTAAAAAGTGATAGATTGAATGTTTTTATTGTTACTTTTGCAACACTTATCATAAATGATAGAAACAAGAGACTATGAACAAGTACTATCAACATACAGTCACATCCATGTGGACCATGACCCTTAGGGGTTAGGGATAGTATTTTGTGTTTCTACGTGTTACACCATTTTCAAGCAGTTTTTCCATTTAATTAAAGTCAATGCAAGCCGTAGCAGCTTGTTTCCGACACATTGTATCAACCATCTCAACAATATAAAGAGAAATGAAAGTAATGAAATTCGGCGGAACGTCCGTAGGTTCCGTGAACAGTATTTTGAGCGTCAAGAGAATTGTAGAAGCAGTCGATGAACCGGTTATCGTGGTGGTGTCCGCATTGGGCGGCATCACGGACAAGTTGATAAACACCTCTAGAATGGCGGCAGCCGGTGATGCTTCTTACGAGAATGAGTTCCGGGAGATTGTCTACCGTCATGTGGAAATGATTAAGGAAGTGATTCCGGCAGGCGAGGCGCAGGTTGCCTTGCAACGCCAGATTGGTGAGTTGCTCAACGAGCTGAAGGACATCTTTCAGGGCATTTATCTGATAAAGGACCTTTCGCAGAAGACGTCCGATACGATTGTGAGCTATGGCGAACGTCTTTCATCTATCATCGTTGCCCAGTTGACGGGAGCGGAGTGGTTTGACTCACGCAAGTTTATCAAGACGGAAAAGAAGCATTCCAAGCATGTGCTGGATACGGAGCTGACAAATTCGTTGGTGCGCGAGACATTCAGTAGCCTGCCCAAACGCGTATTGGTTCCGGGTTTTATCTCCACAGACAAAATGACGGGAGAGGTAACGAACCTGGGTAGAGGTGGCTCTGACTATACGGCGGCAATCATTGCTGCTGCACTGGATGCCGACAGTCTGGAAATCTGGACGGATGTAGACGGATTCATGACAGCTGACCCGCGTGTGATTTCCAGGGCATACACTATCAATGAATTGAGCTATGTGGAAGCTACGGAGCTTTGTAACTTCGGTGCGAAAGTGGTCTATCCGCCTACAATCTATCCGGTTTGCCACAAGAATATCCCCATTCTGGTGAAGAATACCTTCAACCCGGAGGGTGTGGGAACTGTCATCAAGCGAGAGGTTTCCGACCCGCAAAGCAAGGCTATCAAGGGTATTTCATCCATCAATGATACGAGCCTAATTACAGTGCAAGGCCTTGGTATGGTAGGTGTCATCGGTGTGAACTACCGTATCTTCAAGGCGCTGGCAAAGAATGGCATCAGTGTGTTCCTTGTGTCCCAGGCTTCTTCGGAGAATTCAACGTCTATCGGTGTGCGCAATGCGGATGCTGATCTGGCTTGCGAGGTGCTGAACGAGGAGTTTGCCAAAGAAATAGAGATGGGAGAGATTTCTCCTATTCAGGCAGAAAAGAACCTGGCTACCGTGGCCATCGTAGGCGAGAACATGAAGCATACGCCGGGTATTGCCGGAAAGCTGTTCGGTACGTTGGGGCGTAACGGTATCAATGTGATTGCTTGTGCGCAGGGTGCTTCGGAAACCAACATCTCGTTTGTAGTGGACAGCAAATCATTGCGCAAATCGCTGAATGTCATCCATGATTCTTTCTTCTTGTCGGAATATCAGGTACTGAATCTTTTTATCTGCGGCATAGGAACCGTAGGCGGCAGCTTGATAGAGCAAATCCACAGCCAGCGCCAGAAGCTGATGCAGGAGAACGGCCTGCAGCTGAATGTAGTGGGCATTGCCGATGCAAACAAAGCCATGTTCAGCCGCGAAGGTTTCGATTTGGGACGTTTTCGTGAAGAACTGCAGGAGAAGGGAAAGGACAGCTCTCTGGAAACGCTGCGTAATGAGATTATCGGTATGAACATCTTTAACTCTGTCTTTGTGGACTGTACGGCAAGTGCAGGCGTGGCTTCCCTTTACAAGGACTTGCTGCTGCACAATGTTTCGGTAGTGGCTGCTAACAAGATTGCCGCTTCTTCCGAATACGAGAACTACCGTGAACTGAAACAGATTGCCCGCCAACGCGGTGTGAAGTACTTGTTTGAAACCAATGTAGGTGCCGGACTCCCCATCATCAATACCATTAACGACCTTATCCATAGCGGTGATAAGATATTGAAGATTGAAGCCGTGCTGAGCGGTACGTTGAACTATATCTTCAATAAAATCAGTGCCGACATTCCTTTCAGCAAGACCATTAAGATGGCGCAGGAGGAACGTTACTCCGAGCCCGATCCGCGTATCGATCTCAGCGGAAAGGATGTTATCCGCAAACTGGTGATTCTGGCACGCGAGGCCGGTTACTGTTTGGAACAGAGCGATGTTGAGAAGAACCTCTTTGTGCCCGATGACTTCTTTGAAGGCTCCCTGGATGACTTCTGGAAGAAAGTGCCGAGCCTCGATGCCGATTTCGAAGCCCGCCGCAAGGTGTTGGAAGCCGAGAACAAGCATTGGCGTTTCGTAGCCAAACTGGAAAATGGCAAAGCATCTGTCGGTTTGCAGGAAGTCGGCGCCAACCATCCGTTCTACGGGCTGGAAGGCAGCAATAACATCATCCTGCTGACCACGGCACGCTATAAGGAATATCCGATGATGATACAAGGCTACGGAGCCGGTGCGGGTGTAACGGCTGCGGGGGTATTTGCGGATATTATGAGCATTGCAAACGTTTAATCCAAATCGTAATATAGAAAGATGAAACACATCATTATATTGGGTGATGGTATGGCCGACTGGCCCGTGAAGGCTCTGGGAGGTAAAACCTTGCTGCAGGCGGCTGCAACTCCCTATATGGACAAGCTGGCACGCATGGGACGTGTGGGAAGGCTGGTGACGGTGGCCGAGGGATTTCATCCCGGCAGTGAGGTGGCGAATATGTCCGTTCTGGGCTATAACCTGCCGAAGGTGTACGAAGGCCGCGGTCCATTGGAGGCGGCGAGTATCGGTGTGGACTTGCAGCCGGGTGAGATGGCGATGCGCTGCAACATTATCTGCATCGAGGGAGACAATATCAAGAATCATTCTGCCGGGCACATTACTACAGAGGAAGCGGATGTGTTGGTAAAATACCTTCAGGAGCATTTGGGTGATGACCGCGTGCATTTCCATACGGGCGTGCAATACCGCCATCTGCTGGTAATAAAAGGAGGGGACAAGCGCATTGACTGTACGCCGCCCCACGATGTCCCTTTGAGGCCTTTCCGTCCGTTGATGGTGAAGCCGATGGAGGGTACGGAGAATATTTCGGTCCCCGAAGGCGGTGCAGAGCTTACTCCGAAGCAGACTGCCGATTTGATTAATGATTTGATTCTCCGTTCGCAAGTGTTGCTGGAAAACCATCCGGTCAACGTGAAGCGGAAGGCCGAGGGTAAGGACTCTGCCAATAGCATCTGGCCGTGGAGTCCCGGTTATCGTCCGCAGATGGAGCGCCTTTCAGACAAGTTTCCGCAGGTGAAGCGTGGTGCTGTGATTTCTGCCGTGGATTTGATTAACGGCATCGGCTACTATGCCGGATTGCGGCGTATCACCGTAGAAGGTGCGACGGGGCTTTATGATACCAACTATGAGAATAAGGTGGCTGCCGCCCTTGATGCATTGCGGACGGATGATTTTGTCTACCTGCATATCGAGGCCAGTGATGAGGCCGGTCACGAAGGAAACGTCCCCTTGAAGATTATGACGATTGAGAATCTGGACAGCCGTGCCGTAGGTCCTGTCTACGAGGCTGTGAAGGATTGGGAGGAACCCGTTGCCATCGCCGTATTGCCCGACCATCCCACTCCCTGCGAGCTCCGTACGCATACGGCCGAACCCATTCCGTTTCTCATCTGGTATCCGGGTATAGAGCCTGACGGCGTGCAAACATTCGACGAAGTGGCAGCCTGCGACGGCAGCTACGGACTGATGAAAGAAGACGAGTTTATCAATGAATTTATGAAGGAATAATGTGGCGCTAATGTGCCAATATGCCAATGTGCTGATTACCATTCAGCATCATAGCGCAGCCTTTAATTTTTAATTTAATATGAAATATTATAGCACCAACAAACAAGCCCCCGAAGCCACTCTTGAAGAGGCCGTGGTAAAGGGACTGGCTGCCGACAAGGGGCTTTTCATGCCCTTTACAATCAAACCCTTGCCGCAGGAGTTTTACGACAGCATCGATACGCTGAGCTTTCAGGAGATAGCCTACCGCGTGGCAGATGCTTTCTTTGGCGAGGATGTTCCTGCCGATACGCTGAAACAGATTGTGTATGACACACTCAGTTTCGATGTCCCTCTGGTCCGGGTGACGGAGAATATTTATTCGCTTGAGCTGTTCCATGGTCCGACGCTTGCCTTTAAGGATGTAGGCGGTCGCTTCATGGCGCGTTTGCTGGGATACTTTATCAAGAAAGAGGGCAAGAAGCAAGTCAATGTTCTCGTTGCTACTTCCGGTGATACGGGGAGTGCTGTTGCCAATGGTTTCCTCGGTGTGGAAGGCATACACGTCTATGTGCTCTACCCGAAGGGAAAAGTCAGTGAAATCCAGGAGAAACAGTTCACTACCTTAGGGCAGAATATCACGGCTATTGAGGTCGATGGTACGTTCGACGATTGCCAGGCTTTGGTTAAATCCGCTTTTATGGACGGGGAACTAAACGAGCACCTGCAACTGACCAGCGCCAATTCCATCAACGTGGCGCGTTTCTTGCCGCAGGCATTCTATTACTTTTATGCCTATGCTCAACTGAAGCGTGCCGGTAAGGGAGACAATGCCGTCATTTGTGTACCCAGTGGTAACTTCGGCAATATCACTGCCGGCCTCTTCGGCAAGCGTATGGGACTGCCCGTGGAACGCTTTATCGCTTCCAATAACCGCAATGATATCTTCTTCCAATATTTGCAGACGGGTGTTTATACGCCGCGTCCCAGTATTGCCACCATTGCCAACGCGATGGATGTGGGCGACCCGAGCAACTTTGCCCGTGTACTCGACCTTTACGGAGGCAGCCATGCCGCCATCTCTGCCGAAATCAGCGGTGCCACTTATACCGACGAGCAGATTGCCGAAACCATGCGGGAAGTGTGGAAGAAGGACCATTACCTGCTCGACCCGCACGGAGCCTGCGGCTTCCGGGCCCTGGCCGAAGGACTGAAACCCGGCGAAACGGGCGTATTCTTGGAAACGGCCCATCCGGCGAAGTTCAAGGATACAGTGGAGAAGATTATCGGTGAAGCCGTAGAAATACCTGCCAAGCTTCAGGCCTTTATGCGCGGCGAGAAGAAGAGCCTGCCAATGTCGAAGGACTTTGCGGACTTCAAGCAATATCTGATGCATGTATAAAGAATGGGACGTCAGTAAAGAAAAACACCGGATTGCTTGACATTGCCTTTCGGATGTTGTATCTTTGTAACTGCAATCTTAGTTCAGATTCAATTTTAAATTAGCATAAAAGGAGAGGCGTCGCTTCTCCTTTTTTGTTGTGTTCTTCCGTCACTTCATTAGCCAAAGCTTAGGGTTTACTCTCCTAAACCGGTGCTTTACAGATTTAATCCTCCACTTCAGCAAGCGGAATGGCAGGCATTTGCTTGGAAAATCCCGGCGGTTTTGACGAAAAGCTCGGATGTTTTTGACGAAAAGCTCGGATGTTTCGGATGAAAAGCTCCGGGCTTTCGGATGATATGTTCAGCGCCGACAGACGGTATGTCGAGGATAAACAGATGATATGTTCGGGACGGATACATGGTTTGTTCCGGCTATATGAACGGACGATAATACGTCTGTTCCGTTAATCTTCCATAAATTTGCTCTTGACAAGATTGGCTGCTTTATTCTGTATCGGGTTCTTCCCGGATGAGGTCTATCATGCTGCCCAACTTATGATGGTTGTTCCATAGCACAAGCACTTCAATCTTCCGGAGACTGTGCCGGTAAAGAAGCGTATAGTCGGGATGCGGGATGATGTACCGTATGTTCTCTGCTTCGGTGGGCTGTCCGATAAACGGATTCAGCGTGACGCGGTACAATGCATTTTGGAACAAGGTGTACAGAGTCCCGCCACACCGTTTGTTGCCATCTCTTTCTTGCGAGGAAATCAGCAGGTCCTTCAGAGCTTCTTTGGCAAGTGGCGACCAGATTATTTGTTTAGCCATGCTTCCACCTCCTTACTGATTGTGACATCCTCTTGTCCTTCTCCCTCATCCAGTTGCCGGCAGGCTTTCTTAAGGTCATGGCGTAGCCGGGTGGAGAATGCGAGGACTTGCTTTGTTTGCTGAGACGATTGTTCTTCTTTAACTTTTGCCATAGTGTTATCTCCTTTTTCTTCTAAAACATTTCAAAGTAATGAATTGTTTGAGGGGAAAAATACGAAGCTGATGAAAGATAAGAAACTGGAAGCCAATCTCAGTATGGTTGCGTCGCGCGTCATGGCGGGGTTGAATATGAATGGATTGAAATTTCTGCTCCCTTTGTGGCTGGGTGCATTGACGGGTGTCACGGTGCGTTGTGTCTTTGCTGCCGTGGCATTTTGGATAACAAGCTGGTTTGTAAAGGAGGCACCGGTCACAAGGCGGCAGCGGATAGGGCTGTTCTGTCTGGGAGCTTTCGGACTCTACGGGTTCATGTTCTGCTATCTGCTGGGCATCAGTAAGACGACTCCGGTTTCCAGTGCCATCTTCAACTCCATGCAGCCCATTTGGGTCTTTCTGATATCCGTCTTTTTCCTGCACGAAAAGGCTACGCTGATGAAGGTAATCGGCATAGCGCTGGGTTTTGGCGGTGCGTTGTTGTGCATCCTTACGCAAGGCAGTGATGACCTGGCGCACGATGCGTTTACGGGCAACATGCTCTGCATGGTGAGCTCGCTGGTCTTTGCCGTTTACCTGATTGTGAGCAAGAAACTGCTGGAAGAGGTCGGGGTAGTGACGATGATGAAGTACATCTTTGGCGGTGCGGCAGTAACGGGATTGATTGTGTCGTCCATTATAGGCTGGGATGCACCCTTGCTTACGGATGCCTTGCATGGGAAGTGGCACTGGGTGCCGTGGGCGGTGTTGGCGTTTGTGCTGGTTTTCCCTACTTACCTCAGTTACTTTCTGGTTCCGGTGGGCTTGAAGTATCTCAAGACGACGGTTGTAGCCATGTACAGCTATCTGATACTGGTGGTGACTACCGTTGTTTCCCTCACCTTGGGGCAAGACCGTTTCAGTTGGACGCAAGCCGCTGCCATTGCCATGATTTGTATCAGCGTGTACTTTGTTGAAGTGGCGGAAGCGAAGAAGTAGTGACGAATACCAGGTATTCCCCTTCCGCCTCGATGGTGAATTCCGTACTGGTGCATTCGTTGAGTGTGCCTTGCCACCAGTTGGTGAAATCGCTGAGGGGATAGACCAGTCCTTTGCCATGCAGACCGTGTGCAGTGAAGTTGATGATGGATACTTGCTGTCCGGGATGGCTTGGGAAGGTGCGGGTACTCCGGCAGGGGATGAAGATGCCGTAATCGGTATAGGTACGTACATCGGCTCCGGCACGGAGATAGTCGATGAGCAGGCTGATATTTCCCAGTGTATGGTCTTCACGTTTGCCCGTGGCACCGATGATGGCGATGCGGCGTTTGCCTTTCGCCAGCAGGAAGTTGACGGCTTTAGTCTGGTCGTTGGTCTCCTGGTCGCTGATACGGTGTAGGATATGTCCGAACTTCCGGCGGTTTTCATCACTGAGGGAGTCACCGTCGCCGATGATTACGTCGGGAGTATGGCCCCGGCGGATGTATTCGTCCGCTCCGCCGTCGCAACAGACCACGTAAGGCGCTTCTGCCAATATCTTTAAAGGTAGGGGACTTGCAGGATATTCCCCATTCGCCAAAACTACGGCATCAATAGTTAATAATTGCTCGTTGCTCGTTGATAGTTCGTTTTTCATATCTTTCTTAATCCCTAATCTCTAATCCTTCATCCTTGTTCATCATTTTCCTCCATTTGAAGTAGCCAAAGATAGCTATAATTGTATAAAGGCCGTATAGTCCGGCCGTAAAATCGAGTCCTTTGTAGATGTACAGCCCGGTGCTCACTACATCCACCGCAATCCATGCCCACCATTGTTCCACATATTTCCGTGCCAGCATCCACATGCCGATGATGCTCATGGCAGTGGTGAAAGAGTCCAGCCAGGGCACATTGCTGTCCGTGAAGTTCACCAATATCCACGCAATGCCCAAAAGGGCAGCAGCGAATATGACAGTCAGCGGCAGCAGATAGCGCACCGGCATCCGCGTAATGGGGAGTTCCTTCTGTCCTTCTGTTCTTCTGTCCTCCACCTGCTGCACCGGGGCTTTCTGCCGTAGAATCTTCCGGCGCAGAAACGTACCGTATTTCCACATCATCCACCCGTAGATAGCAGCCCCCAGATAGTAGATATTTATCCCGAAGTCGGCATACAGCCCCGCATCGTAGTAGACGAAGATGTAAACGGCAGGCATAATGATGCCCGCTATCCAAAGATAAATGCTTGCCCGGTACTCCAACCAGAGGTAGAGCAATCCGACAAGTGTACCGATAATTTCAAGAGCGTGTTCCATAAAAACAGAAAGACTATCCTCCCTCCCCTTCAAGGGAACGAGGGGTTTTAAAAATTAATAGCTATATGTCCCAGTACATTCGTTCCCGCTTGGGCAGCGTAGCCGGCATAGTTGTAACGGACTTTTCCTCCGTTATCGTCGAGATAGTATCCGCTGCCTGCGTATCCGTTGTTTTCGTATTCTTCATTGAACAGATTATAGATGGTGCACCCTATGGTTACCGACTTTACTTTAGGCAACTTGAAGGTATAGGACAGATTCAGGTTGCTTACGAAATAAGCATCCAGCGTGCACTCCTCTTGCTTGGCGTTACTCATGTATTGCTTGCTGATATATTGTGACTGCAACGAGGCCTCGAATCCCTTGAACGTATAGCCCAGGCGGTTGTTCAGTATGAAGTCGGGAGAGAATGCGATGGGGGTATCCCCGTGTTTGATGACCCATGCCTCCGACCCGGCCTCCTCGTTTTCAAAAAGTGTTTCGGTAAAGTTCTGCACACGGTTCTTGCTGAGTGTGGCATTGATGTCCCATTGGAAACCGCAGTCCAGTTTGATGCCAGCCATCAGTTCAATACCCGTACGGTAGCTGTCGGGCACGTTGCTGGCCATGGCTTCGCCTATCTCGTTCAGCTCTCCCGTCAGTACCAGCTGGTCTTTATAGTCCATATAGTAGAAGTTGGCACCCGCATGGAGCCATGAGTTGGCGAAGGTATATCCCAGTTCGTAGTCGAACAAACGCTCAGCCTTGGGATGTTCGGTGAAGTAGCCGTCGGTGTAGTTGTTGCGCGTAGGTTCTTTATGGGCTACGCTGAACGAACCGTATAGGCGGTGGTTGCGGTCGATTTGCCAGGACAGTCCGGCTTTCGGGTTGAAGAAGTCGAAGTCTTCGTCGATGTCCAGCTTCTGCATTCCCGGAGTGGTGGCAGTCCAGTTGTACTTGTCGTTCAGTCCGTTTATCTTGTAGTTGATGTGGCGGTATTGCAGGTCGAGGTAGGCGCTGAGGCCGCTTACCAGTTCATAATTGGCTTTCAGATAAATATTTCCGTCATTCTTTGTGGCGTTGTTGCGGTAGTAGTCGTGGTCGGGATTCAGTTCGCCGATATAGTTCTTTACCCAAAGCACTTTTCCGAAGTGGTCGCCGTCATAGCGGTTCAGTGCACCGCCTAGCGAGGCATGCAGACGGTCGGCTTTGTAGCTTACGGAGAAGATTCCGCCGCCAAACCAGTTGTCCATTGCCTTCTTGCGGATAAGGTCACTTACTTCTATCTTGCCGCCGTTGTATTCGAAAGGCGACATGCCGTACTCTGCCAACGAGCGTTCGCCTTTATATTCCTGGTAGTACCCGTCGCCTTTGGTGTAGTGCAGGCCGATATTCAGATTCCATTGCGAGGTGAAATTGTGGTTGAACAGCAACTGGTAATTCTTCTGCGTATAGTTGTCGGTCTGGTCGTCATAGAAATGCAGTGCACCTCCTTCGTCCGTGAGGTAATGCTTCTCGCCGTTGTCGTCTTTATAATATTCTTTGCTGTATACATGGCCGTCCCGGTCGGTGGCGTACATGAATCCGCAGGAATTGTAACGCCGTCCGTAACGTTCCATCTCCTCCTTGCTGGCATAGTTCCATGCGTGGTAAGTGCGCTCTTTGCCGGCAAAGGTTATCAGCTTGATGGAGGTGTTGTCATTGTAGTACCCTCCTTGCAGATAATAGGAGTTCAGACCGACAGAAGCCCGGTCTATATACCCGTCCGTACTGATGTTGGAGAGCCGCGCATCGAACGACCAATGATTGTTGATGAGTCCCGTTCCCACTTTCACCGTCTCCTTGTGCGTATGGAAGGAGCCGTAGGAACCGTTGAATTCTGCATAGGGTTTCATGGAGAAATCACCCGTCTGCATGTTGATGCTGGCACCGAAAGCTCCTGCACCGTTCGTTGAGGTACCAGCTCCGCGTTGCACCTGCATGTCCTTGACGGAGGAGGCGAAGTCCGGCAGGTTGACCCAGAATACCGTGTGACTCTCCGCGTCGTTGATGGGAATACCGTTGGCGGTGACGTTGATGCGTGTGCCGTCTGTTCCACGGACTCTCAGCGTGGTGTAACCCACCCCGGCACCGGCATCGCTGGTAGTAATGGCGGAGGGTGTCATACTCAACAGATATGGCAGGTCTTGTCCGAAATTCTGTTTTTTCAGTTGTTCTTTGCCTATATTGGTGAATGCCACCGGTGTGCTGCTTGTGGCACGTGTGGAGATGACTTCCACTTCCTGCAGGTTTATCACCCGCAGACTGTCTTGCTCTTGTGTCTGCGCACAGACACCCAGTGCTGCCATAAGGAGGCAGGTCGCCATTGCATGTCTCTTCATTTGCAATTGTTTCGTTTAGATGAATACAGAAAAGGGGAACTTTTCTTCTTTTCCCTCCGCCGGCATTACCCGGATCAGGTTAATGGGTATGATCTCAGCCCGTCGTATTAGGGCACCCCTTAGTTGAAATCGGGAGCAAAGGTAGGAGTTTTCGTCGAAAGTGGCAAGTTAAGTGAACGAAAGTCAGAGTTATTTGTTAATTTTGCAGCATTAATTTAAAAAAAAGAGTATAGTTATGTTATCATCTTTATTCATGGCAGCCTTTGCTGCCCAAGTTGCTGACGACGGTTTCAGCAAACTGCAGATATTCCTTCAGCAATTGATAGATTGGGGCGTAAATGCCGGTGGACGTATTATCGGAGCCATCATCATCTTTGTGGTAGGACGGTTCCTGATTTCCCTTCTTCGGAAAATGCTGGCGAGGTTATTGGCAAAAAGACATGTGGATGCCAGTATCCAGAGCTTCGTGAAAAGTTTAGTCAATATCTTGCTGACCATTCTGCTGATTATTGCCGTTATCGGCAAATTGGGAGTGGAAACCACTTCTTTTGCAGCTTTGTTGGCATCTGCCGGTGTGGCTATCGGTATGGCACTTTCCGGAAACTTGCAGAATTTTGCGGGTGGACTGATTGTCTTGCTGTTCCGTCCTTTCAAGGTAGGTGACTGGATTGAAAGCCAGGGAGTGTCCGGCACAGTACGCGAAATCCAAATCTTTCATACGATTCTGACCACAGCCGACAATAAGGTAATCTATATCCCTAACGGTGCGTTGAGCAGTGGCACCGTGACCAATTACAGCCGCGAGGACACCCGTCGCGTGGATTGGGTGATTGGTGTGGAATATGGTGAGAATTATGACAAGGTAGAAAGCACCGTGCGTCGTATCATCTCCGAAGACAGCCGTATTCTGAATACTCCCGAACCGTTTGTAGCTCTCCATGCCTTGGATGCCAGCAGCGTGAATGTAGTTATCCGTGTTTGGGTAAAGAGTGGAGATTACTGGGGCGTTTATTTTGATATGAACAAGAAGATTTACTCCGTATTCAACGAAGAGGGCATCGGTTTCCCGTTCCCGCAGTTGACGGTGCATCAGGCGAAAGACTGAGTTATCATTTATGGGCAAAAAATAGTCACTGTTTCGACGGTGTCTTACTAATACTGATAAAGCAGATTATGTAGATTTATTCAATTTAAATCTGATTAATCTGCTTTTTGTATGTGATAGAAGTGGTTGCAGTTTGTTCTTTTCCTACTTTTGTTTACTTTTGCCGATATTCAATGTATCTAATACTAAAAAAAAGAAAGCAAAATGGGCTATGCGGTTGATTTTGATGGTCAGCTATATAATGGTTTGAGCATTGGTAAAGCAGAAGCTTTTGCTTCTGTCTTTGATCGTTATCACCGTTTGTTGTATGCTTTGGCTTACCGGTATTTAAAATCCGGTCCTGAAGCAGAAGATGCAGTTCAACATACCTTTATGAGATTGTGGGAACAACGGGAAACTTTTGATTTTTCTGAAGGGTTGCGCAGTCTTTTATTTACTATTTTGAAGAATTATATCTTGAATGAGTTACGTCATCAGCGTATTGTGCTTGAGAAACACGAAGAATTGCTTCAACAGAATAGTGAAGAGGAAGATGTGATGAAAGCATTGGAGGATGCTGATTTTCGTAGACACTTGCGTTCTGTTATTGGTAAGTTACCACCTCAAAAACAGAAAATATGTTTGATGAAGATTGAACAAGGCTTGTCCAACCAAGAGATAGCAGATAAATTGCATATTACTATACCAACAGTAAAATCACATTATACACAAGCAATTAAACAACTTCGTGGTATGATCGATAAATTGATACTCATACTTTTGGTTTGCTGAAGTGTTTTATATAATATAATATCAAGGTAATGAAGATGGATAAAGAAATGATAGACCGGGTACTTGATAATTCGGCTTCTTCAGTAGAGAGTAAGGCTACTATGGATTGGTTTGCAACTGAGGAAGGACAAGAATATCTTTCACAAAGAATAACGGCAGAATCTGTGCTTATGGGGGAAAGAGAAATAGAAGAATGGACTGGTGGAAATATTCCCACAGAGCGAATGAGGAAGCGTTTCTTGGGACAAATAAAGCAGCATAGTAGATTGTGGAGGTGGTGGCAAGTCGCAGCTGTCTTTATACCTTTTCTGTTGTTTGGCAGTACCATTGTTTTTCTGGCAGATAAGGCAGGTGTCTTTTCTGATATACAATATGCAGAGATTGTAGTGCCGTGTGGTGAACGTATGCAAGTCGTTTTACAAGATGGAACGAATGTTGAGCTTAATTCAGCAACAACTTTGCGCTATCCTAAGAAGTTTGGACTATTCAGCAGGAAAGTAGAACTTTATGGTGAAGGATATTTTAAGGTGGCAAAAGAAAGGGGACGCCCGTTTACAGTACAGACAAAAGATTTGGAAGTGAGAGTGACTGGTACTCAATTTAATATGAAAGCCTATCCAGCTGATTTTCATATTTTTGTTACTTTGGATGAAGGAAGTGTGTTGCTAAAGGGAATGGGGGATAAGGTATACCCGTTAAAACCGGGGGAAAGTGCAGCCTATGATTGCCGTTCTGGCAAGTGTGACATTACTCGTCCTATAGATTTGGATGGAATGAAAGCATGGCGTACTAATAGTCTGAATTTTTATATGGCACCTTTGAAGGATATAATCAAAGTGATGGAACGGCAGTATGATACGCAGTTTATTATAAATGATTCTATTTTGTTGGATAGTAGGTATACACTGTCTACTAGTAAAGTGAATGTCATTGATGTGCTTCATGATCTGGAAAAGGTTTCTTGCATAGAATTTATTGAAAAGGATGAGAATGTCTTCGAAATAAGGAGAAAAGACTGATACCCAGTTAAGGGAATTATGATATAGGTGTATGGATTTAAACAGAATCCTGCACCTATTTTTTTGTATTGTTGAAAAAAAAATGTTTTCGACTCATACCTTCCGGAAGTTGATGTGTTAGCTTTATATGAAAGGCCTTTAAAGAGATTATTGAATTATGAATTAAAAAATTTAATGCTTTATGAAATCACGATTCAAAACAAAGAAATTACTTCTTTTGGGAATCTTGTTGTTTGGTTTGTCTGTTACAACATGGGCACAAAAAGTTTCCTTGAACTATACCAATGTAGAGTTGCAGGATGTATTGCTATCCATTAAAAAGCAAACCGGTTATGTATTGGTGTTTAGTGATCAGATATTGGATGTACACCGAAGAGTATCGATAAAAGTAGAAGGAGAAGATTTGGTCAATGTGTTGAAGGAGTTATTAAGTGATGGTAATGTAACCTTCGAGATAAAGAATAAGAAGATATATTTTATTCTTAAAGAACTGGTTGATGTTGAATCTGCCAAATCCTGGAAGATAACAGGGGTGGTAAAGGATGTGAATGGAGAACCGATTATTGGTGCTAATATTCTTGTGAAAGGTTCTACCATTGGAGTGATATCTGATATTGACGGTAAATTTCTGCTGAATGAGGTGCCGGCCGGTTCCATTCTGGAAATTTCCTATATCGGATATGACAATCGGGAAATCAAGCTCAAAGATGAGGCCCCATTAACGGTTATACTGACGGAAAATTCAACTCTTCTGGAGGAATTGGTGGTAATTGGTTACGGGAGTGTTCGTAAACGCGATTTGACGGGAGCTGTATCGCAAATTAATGCAGATCAAATACAGAAAGGGCCGGTGACGAATATCCTGCAATCTGTGCAAGGAAGGATTTCCGGATTTCATGTTACTCCGAGTTCCGGACAACCGGGTGCAAGTACTGATGTTCTTATTCATGGTACACAATCCATTAATGGAACGAATGCTCCCATTTATGTGATTGACGGGACAATTTCTGAGAATATCAATAATCTGAATCCGCAGGATATTGAAACCTTTACTGTATTGAAAGATGCTTCTGCTGTGGCTATCTACGGTTCACGTGCCGCTAATGGAGTGGTGGTAATTAATACAAAACGTGGTAAAGTGGATGAGAAACCGACAATTTCGTTCAAGACGGAACAGAGCTTCCAACAAGAAGGCAATCTGAAAATTGATTATTTGAATGCAGCCCAATGGCTTGAAATAGCTACGGAGGCATATAAAAATGGAGGTAAGGATGTGCCTTGGGGTGACAGTGATTTGGAAAAGATAAAAGGCAATGACAATTGTTGGCCGGATTTGATGAAAAGAACGGGATATCTGACCAATAATAATCTTTCAATAACGGGGGGAAGTAAGAATTCCAATTATTTTGTGTCACTGAATTATTTGTATAATGAAGGTATCATCAAAGAACAGAGTTATAATCGTTTGAATCTTCGTTTGAACAGTGACCATAAGATTGGTGATAGGATTAAATTCGGACATTCTGTTAATCTCTATGCTTCAGAACAGACATCTCAACGTGATTTTGATTGGAGGGATACATATGCTGCCTCTTTCCGTTATTCTCCTTTGAATGCCATGTATGATAAGGATGGTGATTTTGCTACAATATCCAATACTTATCTACAAAGTAAAACTCCTAGCCCATTGTGGATGCTTAAAAATTCAGATAGAACTGTACGCAATAAAGGAATTGATGGTAATCTTTATTTAGCCGTTGATATTCTTGAAGGATTGAAGTTTACGGCCCGTGTGAGTGGGGAGTGGAAAAATGGTTATTCAAATGATTTCATTGGTGCCATGGATACAAAATACGGTATGGAGGGCAGTAATGTGAATAAGGTAACTAAAACGAATGCAGAAACATTCCATTGGATAACCGACTATACCTTGGATTACCAGAAAACCTTTAACCAAATTCACTCGGTTTCTGCATTGTTGGGTTATTCTGTAGAAAAACAGACTTTTGAGGATTTAATGGGGAGTCGTGGAAATACACCGAGCAATGATATTAAATTTCTGAATGCAGGTGATCCCAGTACTGCACTTAATAGCAATTCGTGGAGTGAATGGAGTTTCCTTTCTCAATTTGGACGTTTAGCTTATTCTTTCAAAGATAAATATTATTTCAGTGGTACGTTACGCCGTGACGGTTCGTCACGTTTGGTAAAGGATAAATATGGTATCTTTCCATCTGTATCGGCAGCATGGCGTATAGGAGAAGAGAAATTTATGGATGCTTTTAACTGGTTGGATGAACTGAAGTTCCGCTTGAGTTGGGGCAAGGTTGGTAATGTGTTGAGTATTAATCCTTATGGTACATCGGTATATCTTTCACAACAGAACGCGGTATTCAATGAAAAGGTTGTTGCCGGATATACATTTGCCAATGCTGTCAATACAGATTTGAAATGGGAAAGTACTGAAAAAAAGAATATAGGTTTGGATCTTTCCATGTTTGGAAATTCTTTTTATGTGGTTATGGACTTTTATATTGAGGATACTAAAGATTTGTTGTTCAACCAACCTATAGCTACTTCTGTTGGACTTTCAGGCAGTCCTTATATCAATGCCGGACATATACGCAATACTGGTATTGACTTTGAAATAGGATATAGACGTACGATTGGTGACTGGAAATTTGATGTTAACTTTAATGCTTCTCATGTACACAACGAAGTGATAGATTTGGAAGGACGGGATTTGACTACTTCAGGTATCAAGGAGGGCTATCCAATCGGAAGTTTTTATGGTTATGTGTCCAATGGCATTATCCGTACACAGGATGATTTGAATAATCATCCGCATTATGCCGGAAAACAGATAGGAGATATTTGGTTTAAAGATATTAATGGCTACGATGAAAACGGAAACCTTACGGGTAAGCCGGATGGAAAGGTAGACACAGCTGATAGAGCTTTGTTTGGAAAAGTATTTCCCGATTTGAACTATGGTTTGGCAGGCTCAGTCAGTTACAAAAATCTTACGCTTCAGATTCAGCTTCAAGGTGTTCAAGGTATTCAAAAGAATATGTTGAGCGGTGGCTATGCAACAGATATGTTTGGTGGAGAACCGAATATGGAGGCAAGCTATATTCTTGATAGATATGATGCTGAAAGAAATCCTAACGGGAAGTATCCTCGTGTGGCAGTGGGAGATCCGGGACAGAATCAGCAGTTCTCTGACTTTTGGTTGATTGATGCCTCTTATCTGAGTATTCGCAATCTGAATCTTAGTTATAGTTTTCCCAAAAATATATGCAATAAATTGGGTATGGAAAACTTGAATGCTTATATTGGAGTCCAGAATTTATATACGTTTGGCAATGAGTATTCTGAAATTAGCAGTACTGTGACCGTACCTATGCCACGTACTTGTACGTTCGGATTACAATTTGCATTCTAATAATATTATCATTTTAAAGTATCATTGATTATGAGAAAAAATATATTTAATAGAAGCACATTGACGGCTATTTGTCTATCATTAGTTATGTCCGCTTGTTCGGATAGCTTTTTGGATATTCAGCCTCAGGATAAACCTGGTTCAGATAATTTTCTGAATAATTTATCTTCCGCACAAGAACTTGTTGTTGCATCATTTAATCCTTGGGTGGCTCAAACACAGATGTATGGAAAGCGATTTGCCACGATATGTGACGCACTGACAGATGATGGCGGGCTTCGACTGAATGGTAATGATTTAATTCAGGTATTGGATTGGAATATTACACCAAGTCTTAATTATCCAACAGACTGGTGGAAGTATTCTTATCAAAGTGTCAACGCTGCCAATTATGCTATTCAGGAGATTCCGAAACTAAAGAATAAAGGATTTACTGATTCTGAAATAAATCCTTATATTGCAGTTGCACGTTTCATGCGTGCTTTTAATTATATGTTCTTGACGACATTTTATGGAGATGTACCATTAATCACGGCTCCGCTTTCATCTTTTGATGAATTCTCTCAACCCCGTACCCCGGTATCAGAGATTTATCAGAAAATTATAGAAGATTTTTCTTTTGCTAAAGAAAATTTGACGAGAGATGGTAATGGATATACTGGCATGCCTACCCGTGCTACTGGTGCTGCCTATCTGGCAAAAGCTTATTTATATAATAAGGACTTTGTGAATGCAGAACAAGCAGCTCGTGAGGCAATACAAATTGCTGAGTCTGACGGATACTATCTGATTGATGATTATGAATCCATTTTCAGTATTGACAACGAACAAAATCCGGAACTGTTGTTTTATTTCGCTTTTGAACGTAATAGTGGACTTTGGGAACAGGATTTTTGTGTTGAAAGGAATGTAAGGGATTTGCCGACTGAGTTGAAATATATTCAAGGGGGTGATGGTTGGGGATATTGTCTGCCTACTCGCAGCCTTTATGATGCGTATGAAACGAATGATCCTCGTCGTGAATATACTTTGTATTATCAAGGTTCTGTATTCGGCACATATACTCCATCCACTCCCTTAACTCTTGATTATCATAGTTATGACAGCGATGGGAACCAAACGGCAATCCCCATCACTTATAATACCGGTGATAAAGTGATTTATGATTATAAATGGTCTCCTACCGGATTGAATGTGAAGAAACTGACGGAGGATTTAACGGGATTGACCAATGTTCGTTATGCAGGATTGGATTGGCCTGCTATGCGTATGGCTGATTTATATCTTTTTTTAGCTGAAGCTTTGGCAGAACAAGGCAAGGATGAAGCACTTGTATGGGTTAATAAGGTACGCTCGAGACCTTCTGTCAATATGCCTCCAAAATCAACTGCCGATGGAGATTTAGTTGATATTGTACGTCATGAAAGAAGGGTGGAACTTGCAATGGAAGGTGAACGTATTTTTGATTTACTCCGTTGGGATGCTGTGAAAGATGTATTTGGTGATGGAAAACAAATTAAGCTTCATTTTTATTCAGACTATTTGCCAGAGACAAGCAGTGATAAATTTAAAACAGTACCAGGATTGACGAAATATCCAACAGACCATATTCTGTTCCCTATTCCTCAATATGAGATGGACCAGAATAAAGCCATTATTGAAAATAATCCGGGTTATTGATAAATCGAGAGAATACCGGATTGAATTTTTCTACTTTCTGGTATTCCTTCTCTTATTTTTATAAAATACTTTGTATATGAAGAAATACTTGTTTATGCTGTTGGCTTTATGTTTGATGCCGGCAAACAACACTGCACAAATTTTAAATAGTTTGAAGGATATAATCAGACCAACAGACCCTTCACTCATCAGAACATTAAATGGTCAGTGGGACTTTTATTTTATTAATGGGGCTGACTGGAAAGAGCAGGCTTGTTTTTATCAACCTGACTATGATATAAGCTCATGGGATAGAATCCTTGTGCCGGGTTGTTGGGATGCGCTTGGTTATGTAGAACCTAAATATGCTAATCCGGAAGAAATAAACGGGTTATACCGCAAGAACTTTACAGTCCCTAAGGGGTGGAAGGATAAACATGTTTTTTTAAGTTTTGATGGAGTTTTGCGGGGATATGAAATATGGGTAAATGGAAATTATGTGGGAAAGTGGGAATCTTCCTATAATACTTGCCATTTTGATGTTACGGATTTTTTAAAGAAAGGTGAAAACCTATTGGCTGTAAGGGTATATACTCATTATAAAGGGTTTGATTTTGATGGAAATGATGATTGGGGACAAGTTGGTATTAACAGAAATGTTTCTATGTTTGCCATACCCGATACGCATCTAAAAGATTTCACTTTACGCACGGATAGCGTGTCAAATGAAAGTGCACGCATAAATATGATGTTTGATATTGCTTCCTTTACAAGTTCAGTATCGGCTAATACCTATATTGAGGGTTTGATAAAGGAACCGGGTGGAAAGATTGTTGCTCGATTCAGAGAAGAGCTTCAGAAGGCAGAACAACAGATTTCCAAAGAAATAATTCTGGATAACCCTTTCTTGTGGAATGCAGAAACACCTCATCTTTATCGGTTGGAATATTCTCTTTATGCTCCGAAACGTGTGCAACATTTTACTGTCAATTTCGGTGTGCGTGAAGTATTGGTGGAGAAAAATGTGATAAAACTAAATGGTAAGAAGATAAAGTTACGTGGAGTGGATTTACATGAGACAGATCCTTTTAATGGAAAAGTGGTAAGTGAAGAATTAAATCTAAAAGATTTGAGGATGATGAAAGATGCGAATGTGAATTTTATCCGTTGTTCCCATTACCCACGTGATCCCCGGTTCTATGAACTTTGTGACTCAATCGGTATGTATGTAATGGATGAGGTTCCTTTTGGGTATGGCGATTCTCATTTATATGATAAATCCTACCAGGATATTTTGTTGACTAGAGCAGATGCCACCGTTCGTAGAGACAAGAATCATCCTTCTGTATTATTCTGGAGTATAGGGAATGAAAATCCCCTGACCACCATTGCTGAAGAAACGGGAAGGTATGTAAAACGAATGGATCCTACACGCCCCATTTGTTATCCGATGATTCACAATTATTTTCTGAGTTTGGACTTCAATATACCTGACTTTGTCGATATATTTGCTCCTCATTATCCTCCGGTTGCTACATTGAGATATTATGCGGAGGCTGCCAAACGCCCGGTTATTCTGACAGAATATTGTCATTCGCTAGGCCAGTCTTTCGAACAGCATAAAGATTTGTGGGAATTGATAGAGAAGAATGACAATTTGGCCGGTGGCTGTGTTTGGGAGTGGGTCGATCAAGGTATGGTAGATAGAAAAGCTACTTTTCCGGGTAAGTATGCTTGGACAAACAAAATGTGGTTGAAGGATTCTACTTGTATTACTTTAGAAGGCAATTCCGGGGCAGATGGTATGCTTTATGCTAATCGTATACCTTTGAGTAATTATTATGAGTTGCGTAAAAACTATGCTCAAGTTCCGGTATGTACTGAACGGTTAGTTGGCAAGAAAGGGGTGAACCATTTGAAAGTCCAAGTAGCCAATAGATTTGATTTCGTGGATTTATCAGAAAAGGTCTCTTTTGAATGGCGTTTGCTGGATGGAAAGCATGTGGTTTCTGAAGGGAAAAAGAGTATCCAATGTCTGGCTGGTTGTATGGGCTATATACCGATTGAACTGGTATTGGATGAATCTCCTGCAGATAGATTTTATGTTTTGGAAATAGCTATATATACGGTTGAAGGATATTCAGTGGGTAACTATTCTATTCCAATTGTTTCAGAAGAAGGGCTTTTCATGACTCAATTGTTCAAAATAGCGGATGGTGAATTGATAGAGATGGATACTGTAGAGATATTACAGCAATTATCAGGTTGTTTTCAAACATACCCATTAATGAGAGTGGGACGTAAGTTCAGCATGTCTGAAGAGTTACGTGCGAAAGGTAAGGCAATAGAGAAATATTTGATGGAACCTATTGAATGTAAAAAAAGTGTTGTGGATAAAAGATATATTCAGGAAGTGGATTACATGAATCCGGCAATTTCTGCTATAGGTCGGGTTAGTTGTGGCAGTTTGCCAAGTGGTGGCATTAAGTTTAATTATTCATTGGCTCCGCAAACTAAAGGAAAGTTATTGTTGGAAGGAGGGTTGGCATTTCTTTTGGATACCAAAATAAAACATCTTCAGTGGTTGGGTTTTGGCCCTTATGCATCTTATCCGGGTAAACAATCTGCCAATGATTATGGTGTCCATGATATAACAGCCGGGGACTTATACTTTGAAGGAAATAGAATGGGCATTGACGTTTTACTTTGTTCGGATAGTATTGGGAATGGTTTTGCGGTGATAGCTCCAAACTGTAACATGAACTTTGAACAAACGGATAAAGGTATAGTATTATCTATAAATTCTGTGGTATCTGGACTTTGTGGAAAGTTGCGTGAAACAGCCTATCCTATATATACAGATGATATAGGAAACTTAGAAGGAAGTTTGGTTATTTATCCTCTTTCTGCAGGAAAATGGCCTCAAAGTATATCTTATCTTTTTAAACCAAGTAAAGATATAAAAGGAACGGAAAATCCATTTCTATCGGTTTACGATACTTATTTGATGAAATATTCAGATATTGTTAATTAAATTCATACTGTGGGGCAGTAGTCTCTGTGAAGAGGCTACTGTCCAATTATTTATTCTCCGTATACTCCGAGCTCTGCCTCTACTTCTTCGCAGACATCTTGTTCCAGGTTGAGCAGCTGATTGATTTCTTTTCGTTTTTCCAAATCCGTGAAATAGCTCTCCACTACTGCATAGATGTTGAAGCCGGTTGTGGAACCCGCAGCCAAATCCAATGACTCAACCATTTTCTCTACTGCTTGATGAATGCGTTTCTTACTGATAAAATGCAGTTCATTACTATGAATTAAGCTCTTTTCCATGATATTTTCTGTTTTAGTTATTGTAGTTATAACATTCTATCAAGCAAGTTAGTTCATGTAGATTGAACAGACTTGACAGTCGACCGAACGATATTTCTTTTTATATTTGCCAAAAATATAAGCGCGGCAATGAAAGAACTGTTTATAAAAATACTCCGTTTTCTGATGTTTGTACTGGTCGTAGCTTTGGGCTGCATCGGATATAACATCTATGAAGATACGTTGGCTGCTGTGTGGATACCCGTAGGGGTAGGACTTGTGGTGGCAGTCGTTACACTTCCTCTATATAAAAAATGGATATGGCTGACAACGATGGAGCAAAAGGCAGTGAATATATTGTGTCATGTGGTGTGCGTGGGTGTCATCAGTTGTTCGCTTTTTCTGGTAGGGAATTATCAGATGGCGGCTCCTGCTTCGACAAAGGAGGTGACGGTCACCGTACTTGAGAAGCTGATAAAAGAACATGAAAAGAGACGTAAAGTAGGCAAGCATCGTTATGTGTCGGACGGAGTACGTAAGGAGTATTACTTAAAGGTGGCTTTCGAGGATGGAGCGATAGAGACCTTGCATGTTTCCACAGCCACATACAACAAAGCACGAAAAGGCAAACCGAAAGTTCTGACTTTGCAGAAAGGAGCTTTCGGATTGCCGGTGATAACGAAGGGGTTATAGTTCTAATTCCCCCATGCAAGACATCAGATGAGGAACAGAATGCTCTTCTTAAAGATTTCTGCGTACAAAATGTCCGTCAATCCAAATGGTGGCATGGTGCCCTTTGAATTTCAGTAATACATAATTGGGATCTGTCGGGCCTTTGCTGAAGTGTGCGCTGAACCACTCTTGCCACATTTCCTGCTTGGTGGCTTCGTCTTCTATAATCTCCACCTCACCGGTGAGCACTACGCTGTTTCCTTTTTCCTGAAAGCACAAACCAGCTTTCGGATTGGCTGCAAACTCCTTTGTTTTAAGACTGTCTTTGCCGGTTGCCAACCATACGGTGGTGGCTCCTTCCGACTTGATGTTGCTCATTGGAACGGGGCGGGGATATCCCTCTTGGTTGATGGAAGTGATGACGACGGTTTCGCATCTTGCCAAGATTTCTGCTGCTTTCTCGATTAATGTTGCCATATTGGATGTTTTTATTGATTTGATTGCTGCAAATATAGGCATGGTAATAGGAAGAGCTATTGTAAAAAATCGACTTTTATGTTTTCACATAACTCAAAGTCCCTTCTTCCAATGGAGCGGAAGTGAGAAGCTGGCTTGGCGCGTTGCCGGACATCTTTTTGATTTCTTTTGAGAGATGGGAAACATCATAATATCCTGCTTTGATGGCAACGGACAGCAGATTGTCGAAAGAGGTACTTCGCAACAAGTCTACAGCATGTTTGAACTTCATAATCCGACTGTACTCTTTGGGTGTAAGTCCGGTGTGCTGCTTGAATTTCCGTTCGAAATGGCGTTGGCATAGGCAAGTCTCCTCCGCTAACCGGAGGAGTGACAAGTCACCCTTGCATCGATTGATTTGCTGTATGGCGAACAGCATGCTCCGTTCTGCTTTTGGACTGTATCGGCATAAGGCTTGAAGCAGGAAGTTTTCAATAAAGACCAGGTGCTCTTGAATGGTTCCCAGTTCGCCCAGTCTCTCTGCAAAAGAGTGGGTAAAGAGGCTTGTAAGCTCATCGGCGTTTAACCGTAAGTTGGTGAGCTCCTGCAAAGGGAGGTCCATGAAGCGAAGTATTCCGCAAGGCAGAAAACGGATTCCCAGCATATGGACTGTTACCGTATGGGTCACCAATTCGGAATATTTGGTCATGGCTCCAATGAAGTAGGTATGGTAGGGCTGCATAACGAGGCTGTCGTGTACGGCCTTAGGGGCTTCACCCAACGTGAATATAAAGTCAGTGCATCCGTCCGGCAGGATATTGATGTGCATGCCGTATCCAGGTTGTCCTTTAAACTCCCAATATTTGTCAATATAGGGGGAGAGCAGGGGGCTGGGATGATATTCTTTGTACATAGGTTGTAAAGATAGGAATAAACTTCGAAGATAGGGAAATCCCTATGTATAAATAGAGAGAATCACGGAAAAGGAGGTTTTTATCATACTACATTTGCTGTATGGATAAATACTAAAACTTTCTATTATGAAAAAGATGTCAGTTGTTTTAGGCTTGTTACTCGCTGTCTTGGTGATGGGCTGTGGCATTTATGAGAGCTACGGGTTTGATTATAAGCAGTTGAGCAGCATTGAACGTGGTATGAGCTTTAAAGAGGTGTGTACCATTTTAGGAGAGCCTGCATTTAGAGATTTGAATAAGGAGGGAGAGGCTTGGACATTCCGTGCTTATACTCCTGCGGGGTGGTCGGCTGTCAAGGTGTGGTTCAAAGACGGAAAAGTGGACGAAATGAAGAGCTATCTGGAGGATACTTATCCGGTTACCACTTCGCGGGACAAAAGTTTCATGGACGAGAAAAAAGAATCTTCCGACAAGAGTAGCGAAACAAAGGTAATAGTTTCGCCGGAAGGGAAACATTACATCAAAATGGGCTCGGTAGTAGTCACTCCCGAAGGCAAGCATATAATAGTACCTTGATTATACCAGCATAATCGTTTCCGGATATAGTATAATGTGAATATACCTTTCTATAAAGTGCTGATATTTATAAAGTTCTATATTTTTTGCAGATTTTAGGTATATGTAGTTCAAAGAATGTTATCTGAAATGAAAAGAATGGGCAATGTTTGTCATTGCTCTGTCTTTATCTTATATTTGAGTAGATAATATAGGATATCATTTTAAGAAAGGAACTAATAATAAGATAATAATATGAAGAATATTGAGAAGGCGACCAATAATATGAAAATGGTATATTCCATTCTGTGCAATCTTAAGAAGTGTACAATCTTTGAATTACAGAAACTGACGAAGTTCAGGGATGTGGATTTGTGTTTGGCCTTGGGGTATCTGCTGCAGAATAACCAGATTTATCAGAAGCGTATTGATAACATGGTTTACTATGGAGTCGTCGCAAAATGAAAAGATATACAATAGGTTTACCACACATTTTGCTTACATGCTTGCATGGTGCTTTCTAATTGTTTGTTATATCGCGTTTTACGGTATGTAAGCAGACACTATGCAAGTATGTAGGCAAACTTTGCTTGCATGCTGTTTTTTCTTGTGCAAATGGCTGGTCTTCTTTCCGCAAAGAACAGCTCTTTCTCCTACTAAAAGCTTATTAATGACTATTGTGCACGGTTGTGATGCAACTTCTTCACTATTGTGGTACGGCTTCTTCATGCTTGTGGAGAAGCCGTACCACAATAGTGCGCATGTCTAACTGTCATTTATTCAGTGTATTGACAGCCAATGTTAGAGCAATGAAAGACTGATAGGCTGTCTTTCATTGGCTGTGTGTTTACCTTCAAAAGAGTGATATGGTGGCAGATAATGTTCATGTTTTGTTGTTTTTCCAGTGAAAGAAAACATGAATATTGGGATACTTGAAAAATAAGTCCCTCCTTTTGCACGCGAATTAGAAAACCAAAAGAGTTTTGTAATCCTCATCGGAGGGCTGTAAAAATGCCGGATAAGATGACTGGGTAAAACCAATCATTTTATCCGGCATTTTTTTGCTTTTGGGCAAGACAATAACCTGTAAATATAGTTGAACATGAAAAGAGATGCAATTGATTTGAGTACACTGAATGTGTTTACATTGTTTCGGAAATATTTTGTTCCTACGTTGCTGGGTATGCTCAGTATGTCGGCCGTAACAGCGATTGACGGGATATTTGTCGGGCATGGAGTAGGTAGCGACGGGATTGCGGCCGTAAATATCTGTGTCCCTTTACTGATGCTTTTTACGGGAATCGGGCTTATGGTTGGTGCCGGGTGTTCTGTGGTCGCTTCTATCCAATTGTCGAGAGGCAAAAGCAAGTCTGCTCGGTTGAATGTGACACAAGCATTACTGTTTGTAACGATTGTTGCTTTGATACCCTCTGCTTTGATGATGGCTTTTCCGGCAGAAACAGCCCGGATGCTCGGCTCTTCCGAACATCTGTTGCCTATGGTGACGGATTATCTGCTGTGGTTTGTTCCGTCATGGGTCTTTCAGATATGGATAACGGTGCCGCTGTTCGTCATTCGTCTGGACGGTGCTCCAAAGCTGGCTATGTTGTGCAGCCTGATTACGGCTGTAATCAATGTGGTGCTCGACTGGCTGTTTATCTTTCCTTTTGGCTGGGGAGTCATGGGAGCAGCATTTGCCACTTCCATCAGCATCATGGCCGGCGGACTGGTGGCGATGGTCTATCTACTGTTTTATGCTCGGCATTTGCGTTTACAACCACTCAAATGGAGTGTCAAGAGCCTGCGGCTTTCCGTGCGGAATATTGGTTACCAGTGCCGTATCGGTCCTTCTGCCTTATTGGGAGAGGCAACGCTTGCTGTTCTTATGTTCGTCGGGAACCAGGTATTTATGTCCTATCTGGGGGACGATGGCGTAGGGGCATTCGGTATAGCGTGCTATTATATTCCTTTTGTTTTCATGGTAGGTAGTGCTATTGCACAATCTGCCCAACCTATTATCAGCTATAATTTCGGACTGGGCTACAAGGAAAGAGTGATGGCGGCGGAACGTATTGCGTTGCTGACGGCTGTGGTCTGCGGTGTGGTTGCAACGGTGGCATTCACTGTTTATCCTTATCTGCTGGTCGGTCTTTTCATCAGTCTTGACAGTGAAGCGGCGAAGATAGCGATACACGGTTTCCCCTATTTTGCAAGCGGCTTTGTCTTTTTCATTGTGAATATTGCTGTGGTAGGTTATTTTCAGAGTGTTGAAAGAATAAAGCCAGCTACGATTTTTGCTTTGTTGCGTGGCTTTGTTTTCCTTATTCCGAGTTTTATTCTGTTGCCGAAGTTCTTGGGTGTGTCGGGAATCTGGTTGGCAATGCCACTCTCGGAGGCTTTGACAATCATTGTGATTCTGCTTTTTGTTCTGAAGCATCGGTATGCTTATAAAGTTTCCAGCCAACTCATTACGTCGTAGATGCCTTTAAAAAAACGAGGTTGTGCCAACGTTTTGACATAACCTCCTAAAACCGTAACCTAAGATTTCTAAAATTGGCGAGATTGGACAATCATACATTTGTATGAACTCTATATATTTGCAAATTATATCGTTATAGATGAAAAGTAGCACTGAAAATATATACAAACAGAAAGTCAATCAAGTAATTGATTACATAAATTTTAATCTGCATCAGCCATTGCAATTGAATGTAATAGCCGACATAGTAAATATGTCTCAACGGCAATTGCTCCGTATGATGAGTTCTGCTTTGGATGAACCATTATACTCTTATGTGGCGAGGCAACGAGTAGAACGAGCTGTACTATATATGCAAACTGAAGACATGAGTTTACAGAATTTGGCTGGGTTAGTCGGCTACGATAATCCGCAATCGTTCTCCAAAGCATTTAAGAAACAATTTGGTATCTCTCCCAAAACATATATCAGCAGATTAAGGATGCGATTAAAAGAGTGCGAACATGATGGAAAGGAGTGCGAATTGCATTCTGAAGTCTACAATTTCGAGGGATTAAATTTAGTATATATCCGTATATGGGGTAAGTACAGAGAGGAAGAACCTTATGAAACAGTATGGAGTAAATTGATACATTTCTTAAAGAGCAATGACTTACTTATGCCCGATACACGTTTTATTGGGTTAAGTTTTGACGACCCTAATGTGACAAACCCTAATCAATGTCGTTTCTATGCTTGTGCATCGGTACAAAAGGAAATTATGCCTACTTGTGAATTTGGTACAATCCGGCTACCACAAGGTAAATATGCGGTCTATACGTTGCAGGGGTATTATACTGATTTGCAGGACTGGTATAACATCATTAACGTAAGCCAAGAATATTCACTTCGTCATGGGATGTCTTTTGAGGAGTATATCAATTATTCAAAAGAAAATAAAAAAGAGAGTATCACAAAAATCTACATACCGATAAAATAAATAAAAGCATGGAAAATAGTTTACCTAAATATATAACTCTAACAGAGGATAATATAGATAAAGAACATATCTGCTGCGCATTCTCTGACAAAAAATGCTTGGAAGGATATGAGTGCAAAAAGGAATGGCTAAAAAAGGAATTTGCTAATGGCTATGTTTTTAGGCGGCTTGATGCACGAGCCAAAGTTTTTATAGAATATGTTCCTGCTGAATATGCGTGGCTTCCGGTTACTGCCCCTAATTATTTAATGATTAATTGTTTTTGGGTTTCAGGGCAGTATAAAGGTCAAGGGCATGGATATAATTTGCTCCAATTTGTGATTGAAGATGCAAAAAAGCAACAAAAAAATGGATTGGTTACTGTTGTAGGTACAAAAAAGAACCATTTTATGAGTGATACGAAATGGTTGCTGCAACATGGCTTTAAGGAAATAGAAAAACTTCCAAATGGATTTTCATTGTTGGTAATGAGTTTTCATGAGAATAGTGCAGTTCCATATTTTAATGATTGCGTCAAAAGTGGAGAATGCCCCGACAAACTGGGAATAGTGGCTTATTATTCTAATCGTTGCCCATATACGGATTATTATGTAAATGGAGTGTTGCGTGTTCTTGCGCAAGAAAGAAATATTCCTTTGAAAGTAATTAAATTGGAAACGAGAGAGCAAGCACAAAACTCTCCTACACCAGCTACTATATTTTCTCTTTTTTACAATGGGAAGTTTGTAACTACGGATTTAAGTATTTGTACTGAGTCTAAATTTACAAAACTATTAAAGTAGTAAAATGAAAGAATTGGTTAATAACATGTTAGCTGAAATAGAGGTCAATATATCTGAAATCGACCTCTACGGTTATAATATTGTTGAAACTTTTCTTTCAATAGTGCGTCGTTTGCAAGCGGTTCTCAATGATTTAAAAACAAAACTGCAAATTCATTCCTTCTATAAGATTTATCGGATAGAAACACAATGCCCCGATGGTAGTAATGATGTAATCAGAAACTATATTAAGTAAAGAACTGGATAACCTGACCTGCTTCTTTAACCGTAATCTGGACTTTTACCAATATTATCGTTTTCATTCGACCTTGTATGATGAATATTATGTTGTTCGTGGAAAGTTTGATTTACGCCTATGTACCGATAGCGCACAATTCGATAAAGACCTGAATTTCTCAACCTGTTTCTTCGGGTGGCATTAACAATGGCAACGTGGGAATAAAAGAAATGATGAATTTTCTCAGTACGGTGCTCTAAATGGAGTTAGGCGATTATTATGCCGCTTATATTGCCATGAAAGAACGGAAGAAGGATTGGACGGCATATCTTAGCCGTTTGCAAGACAGCTTAGTCAAACGAATGGACGAAGGATAGTAAATGACAAACTTCTGTTTTTCTTTTCGCCAGTATTATATTGCTTCAATCTTATAAATCAACCATTTAGTCTGGGGTACCGTGCTGTGGATGCTTTCCGGCATAGAATTGATATGTACGGCTTCTGCGGTTCTGCCGGAAGCCTTGCCTAACTTCACGCTCCAGTGAGCCGGATTTATTTCCAGTTTGGTGTTGAACTGGGCTACAACTTGGTCGATAGTGATACGTGCGATAATCGGTGCGTTGCCGTTCTTCTTTACTGCATTTCGTTTGACGAAATAGAGTAGCTTGAAAGTACTTCTCATAATCTCTTTTTTAGTTACAAAATTAAATTGATGAACTGAAAATGAGATATTTGCAGTACGGACAAATCAAGACAACAAACCGCCAATTTCAGACATTCCGTGACCTAAAATCCGAAAGGTCGGACAAGTCACGAATTGGTCACGAAAGTATGTCTTTTTGTGACCATTTCGTGTCTTAGGTCACGGACTTTATACAAAGAAAAAACTCCTGCAATACCTTGATATTGTAGGAGTTGTCTTTTCTTTGTCTGGTTTTGTCCAGCTTCTTGGTGATCCGCCTGGGATTCTCCTTGCGAAGTTACCATGCTGATATTTAAAACTTTATATTTTTAGCTTCAAGCATATCCCATGAATTATCCCACTAATTTGCTACGTGCTTTTGCGGTAGTTTGCTCATGGAGAATACTAAGGACAAAGATAAACCTTTTCTTCTTATTTGCAAAATTTAGAATTTTACTTTAATTACCACTAAAAGATAATTTCTGAAATATTTCTGTTGAGGACATAAAAAAAATAGCAATAGGTTGATTAGTTAATGTTATTTTTATATTTTTGTATGATGATGGAGTAATGAGTACAGTATGGCTAACATAGTATGTATACGTCTTATTACTATAACACTAAAACGGTTGCAATAAAATTGAAATAAATACATGAAGACTGTGGTGTTTTGAAATTTGATTATTTTAATAATGTCTTGTGTTTATAAACAAGTTGATACTATATTAATATCGGCATACTTATGAGAACACTTTACTTGTCCAATAAAGGTTGTATTGGTATATTTGTATATTACTCAATACTATTTATCATTTCAGTTAGCCTTGTTATTATATATTTTTATCAAGGGGTGATAAATGATAGTGATGTATACATATATGCTCCATTGAGTGGGTTGTTTGGAACTTGCATATATTATATTCGAAAGTTATATAAAGATTGCTTTTTAGATGATAAAATATCAACAGATAAGCAGTTTTTGAAACAATCGGCAACAATGATTTATTTCGTTACAAGACCTTTTTTTGCTGTCGCATTCTCTTTTATTGTTGTAATTGCATTAAAAGCAGGTTTTAAAATTGTGGCAACACCTCAAAGTGATTTGAACCCTCTGAATTTTATTTATGCATGTATCTTTATTTCGTTTTTTTGTGGGTTTAGAGTTGGGACATTAATCACCAAATTTGAAAATTTTGAAATTACAAAATAATGACAGAAGAAGAATTTAAAATTCAAGAACTTGAAGAGCTTGCAAAATTAGTATTACAAGCTAAAAAGACTGCACGTCCTAGGCGACCAATTGTAATTGAATTTTGCGGGACCCCTAAAGCTGGTAAATCATCATGTGTTTCTTCGTTGAATTTATTTTTGAAAAGAAATGGGTTTAAAACAAAGGTTTTATCAGAGAGGGCAAGTATATGCCCTATACAAGATAAATACAATCCATCTTTTAATTTGTGGAATTTTTTTTCATCAAGTGCTGAATTATTGGAAAACTTTGTGGAAAAATCTAAAGAAATAGATGTGATATTATGTGATAGAAGTGTTTTTGATAGCTTATGTTGGTTTCAATGGTTTCAACAATATGATCATATTAATGATGACGATTTTACTGTTATAGAGACATTTCTAACAATGAATAGATTTAGGTCTATGTTTGATCTTATCTATATATTCAAAACGTCATCAAAAGTCGCTTTAGATAGAGAATATGCAAATCTATTGACAAGGAAGACGGGATCAATTATGAATGATCATGTATTATCGGAATATAATACATGCTTAGATATAGCTAAACGAAAGTATGAGGAAAAATTTCGATGTATCCGAGAAATAAATACAGACAATCTAAATCAGAATGCTGTAAGTTACGAAGTTACAAAAGATGTACTTACTAGTTTGTATGAATTGGTTATAGAAAAGGTTGCATACATTGATCGTGATAGTATCTCAAAATATGAAAATAAAAATTATTGGTTTGAGAAATCATTTATTTCTAATCTAGATGTAAAATTTGACTATAGGGATCAAGTAGAGGAAAACTCTAAACTAGTCCAACCCTTACCCATTATTGTATTAACAAATAAAAGGAAAAGTGAAATATTAGTAGCTAAAAAGAAATCTAAGTCATTGAGTAAAAACTCTCCTGAAAAAGATAACTTACTAGCTTATTTTGGCGGACATATTCGCATTGAAGACATGGTTAGTAATGATTTTAACAAAACCATATTTAATGCACTTAGCCGAGAAATCCAGGAAGAGTTAGGTCTTTCACTTAATATTGCTTCAAGCAATAAAGAGCCTTTATTTATTTGGCTTAAAGATAATGAAAGAAGTGAGAAGCATTTAGCTATATGTTATTTATACCAAGCTGACTTTACCCATCATAAAATAAAACTTGATGAATATGAATTTATTCAGAAAACAGGTACGAGTGAAAGTGGTAGAATAATAAATCTGAGAGATATCGACCTTGACAAATTCGAAAAATGGTCTAAAATTATTTTATATGAGTTGCTTAATATAAGGGGGGGGCAATTAAGCTTATTTGAACGAACTCCTATTTTTAATAAAAATTTGGATACAAATCATTTTGAAATTCTAGAAGAAAATAAGAGTAAACTTGTTGATAACTACTACATTTATATAACACCTGAGGAGTTGGATAAAATTGAATTAAGCGATTTTGTTTATATGTTTAGAAAACATTATTGCAACAGAGAAAAAAGCAATATATATATAATAGACGACAGAGATATATATCCATTGATAAAAAAATACCCGCTAGTGGGCGAAGAATATCTTTGTGTAGCTGATCATTTTGTAGCAATGTCTTCATTTGATATTCCTGATATTATTTCGATGTATCCTTATCAAGACTTTTACTATAAAGAACTTGGAGGGGAAAAAATAAAAGATAATATTTGACATTTTGTTTTTTATAAGTATTCGGGTATTTCCGAATACTTATAAATTGTTGATTGGTATTTGTTTGTATTATTATGTTATTCATTTTATTACAGCTCTTCACGGTAGTATACTTTATAATATTTCCCTTTTTCATCTCTCCCTTGCTCTATTAGATTACTATCACCATGTATATATATATCGAAATTATTATCTAATTTAATAATACTTCTTAATGCCTTTGTCCCTTTTTTGACCGCACTGTCGGAAATGGAAAAGTTATTTGAAATATCTAATTCATGCTCTTGTTTGTAATCAGCTACGAAATTATTAAAGCTATTGATAATCTCCTTCTTTCCAATCACCTCATGGGTAAACTCATTAATATCAAAATCAGATTTTTCTTTAAAGAACTTTATTGATTTATTAATCAAATCAGCTTGATCTACTTTTGAGAGTTCAAACTGTTGAGGTATCTCTTTTTTTATGAATTTTTTATAGATTGATAAAATATTTTGCGTATCATAATATTCATCTTGGCGAGGATGTATGTGCAAAAAATCTTCTATCCAATATCGCGCTTCTACACCTCTATTTACATTATCTACTATAGATACCACAAAACCATTCTCTTTTTCGATATTAAAAATGAGGCATCCTTTGTCGAGTTTATTTATATTAATACCTTGCAGGCTTTCAATATTAAATCCATCTTTGGAAGAAGATACTTTCAGGAAAGTATCTTTGTTTTCTGATTTAAATAAGCCAATCACATCAACTTCTTTATTATCTAAAATGCAATTCTTCATATATGCCATATAGAATTCACCTCCTTTAATTTTAGGGTGAGAACTTTGTTCATAAAGATGTTTAGTGATATTTATAGACTGTTCGTAAAAAGAGTTTGGATTCTCAAACACCTTAGATATATAAACATAGACTTCATTCATTGTTAGTTCAGATGAATGAAAAAAATTATAATATTCGTTAGATTTGAAAGGAGCTGTAAAATATCTAAGTAAAGAAATACGAGTTTCCGGGTTTTCTATATTTAAAATAGAACGAGAAAACTGTATATTTTCACTCTCATATTTCGAACCTACTTTATGTAATATAAGTTTGTCTATGTTGCAATTAATAATGTCTATCATAACTTTAACACCATAAATTTTGTACTATTTCTAATTCATCTTCATCAAAGAAACTATCCCAATTATCAGTAATTGAAAAAGGATATTTTTCTAAACCATACCAGATAATAAATATTTCAGGCTGAGTTAATAGTGGAATCTCCGCATATCGTGAACGGTTATCATTAAATATGTGCTGTATTTTAGCATCATTATTTATAATGAACAGTTCTATATTTTCGTTTATTTCATTTTTTTCATTTTCCGTGAAAAAACTCAATAATATAGTAAGATTATTAATAGATATTTCTCTATCGAAATCTGTTTCAGCATATTTGTATAATTTTCCTTCTAATCGTCTTAGTAAATTGTAAATCAAATCATCCTTTTTCCCTTTCAGATAATCATTTACTTTTGTAAATTCTTCATCGGCAAGCTCATATAGTGATAACAAGCGATAGATTCGATGCTTCATTTCATCTGGTAATTCAATATCTTGCTTATAATATAGAATATGTGCAGAGTTAGCCCAAGCATGTTGGTTCATTGTTCTCACTTGAATCTCAAAAATGAAATCTTTGTCAAATGCAATTATTTCTTCTTTTACAGAAACATCATAGTGATTTGACTGATAATCTAATTTATTAAAGTCGATCTTTTCCTTTTTCTTCTCTTCTTTTCTGATAATGAAATTTTCCTTTAAAAAAGAATCTACTATATCTAAGTCAGAGGTAAACGGACATATTATTCTGATACCTAATTTATCTCTTAAGTCATTATATCCATACTCTTTAGTTTTCTGTTTTTTTTGAATCTTTTTTATAAGGCTCTGAATTTCCTTTGTTCTGTATGAAATTTCCGGATGCAATTCTTTAGTAAATAATCCTTTTCTTAAAAAAGAAGATACTTCTGCCCCCAATTTATTTAATTTGGGTTCATCTTCATTCCATTGTTCTGATATTTGAACAACATCAAGCATTATTTTACTTTTTTAATTTTAGATTTTATTTCAGCCCTACATTCTCCTGTTTGTTCATCTTTGCTAAAAGACACCTTATCTTCAAAGCTGCCATTAGCACCTAAAATTGAGATTCCATTTTCAAATTCCATAATAATTTTATTTATATGTGAATTAATTAATGTATTATCTTTAGTGTAGTTTGTGAACTCAAAGCTCTGACTCTGCAAATATTCCCGATACTGATTCTTATGTTGCGTTGATGCCATATAATCTTCAGCAAATTCTCTTGGGCTTATAGTTGCCTGAATTTTTCGTAGATATGAGTTTAAGTCTTGAATATATTGAGAACGTATTATTTCATCTGGAATTGTGTCTAAAAACTTTCGAGTCAATTCATAAAATCTTTTTGTTGATATTTTGGGATCAGAATAAGGTACACATCCCATGAAATCAAGAAAAAATGTATTTATTTCTTTCTTATTTTTAGGGTTTATTTGATAATCCATTAACCGACCGTCATAATCTGTTCCTGCCGGAATACGATTGATAAATATTGCTACCTTAAATATCTTGGTTTTTTTTGTAAGCATTAAATCCTGAACTTCTTCAACATTGAAGGTTTTTGTGTCTTCATTTAATACAAGTTGAGCTCCATTATCTCTTTCGAGTTTCAGAATAACACAAATTGATAATTCTGCAATATGACCTTTAACTATTAATAAAATTCCAGCAGCGTTGTTACCCTTTTGATAATTATAAAGGTTTGTGGCTATATCTTTTGATTGATCAACAAAACTGCTATCAGAATTAATTATAGAATTAACACATATTGGAACAGAAGATGATGTTTCTTCTTTGAAACAAACATTAAACGACTGATCACTATTCAGGGCTGCCTTAATCTTATCTTGAAAAAAGATACGTAATCCGTCGGTTATTGTACTCTCATTTTCACTATGATTAGGACCACTACTGAAATCTCCCTTTTTATGTTTGGGAACATCATGGATAATTAAGTTGTCTATTACAAGCAATGAATAATCTATTCTAGGCATAGTATTTAAATTAAAGTTGTTTTTAGATATTGAGTAAACAGTTTTATGGTATATACTTATACTGAAACATTTAACACTTCTACATCAATGATTTGTGTCTTGTAGTTCTTTATAAGGTGCAAATCATTGATGCGTTTTGCAAATATATTATTTTGTATTTAATTTGATTGTAGAATTGTCTCTTAATTGTAGAGAACTTATGTTTTTTCTCGTCATGAGTAGGTTTATGTAAATTGAAATTGTATTTATTGGCTGCAACTAGATATGGAGAGCCTTATTTTTAACTGATTACTACTACAGTATGAGAAATTAGGAAGATTATAGCCTACGTCCTTTCTTTTTTTTCTTTTTCGGCTTATGTAATTGTTCTTCAGAAATATTTGGATTTGATGGAGAATTTGCTATCAATGAAAAAATAGAGTTCCGAAAATGATAATCTTCCTTATTGCTATATCTATGGTTTGAAATATGGCTATCTTTTTCTATATCAGGTTGTTTATTCATATAGGAAGATCGAGCACTTATTGCATCATTTTCAGTATTGATAGAAAGCAAGTTTTCTTGATTGCTATCTTGGTTGATTTCTTGTTTTCTCTCAATGGATTGGATTTCTTGTTTTTGTTGTTTAAATTGTTCAGATATAGTCCCATTCTTTATTGTGTTGTGGTAATTAAATGATTCTGTTTGCTGGCGTTCGTAACAGAACAGTTTGTCAAATCCTTGTTCTACTTGCTGGAACAAGTTCGCGCGGTCGAAGCCCCCTTTGATTATTCCGCTCTTAGTATTCTTATGATTAGTTAGCGGTGACAGCTTCTTTTTATTGGTTTGGTCTTTCCGGCTCACAATCAAATGACAGTGCATATTCAACTCGTTATCGGAACGGCTACGATCGAAATGTATCTTACCGTAAAACTTTATGTCCGAAGCGGATAGTTCTTTGTTGAAGTTCTTGGCATATTCAGGAATGAATACTTCCCTGATATATCGTTTCATCGCTTCTTCTTTCTCCTGTTCAGTGTCCCCCATTGCCCGAAGTTCGTTTTCCGATGGGCTGACATGGATAGCGAAAAACTTAGCATCCGTTTTCAGGAGTTGCCCGATATTGGTATCTATATCCTTTATCACTTTTGATTTATAGATATTATCCTCTGTCAAATTGAAAAAGCCATCAGTATAAATGCCTTTTTCCATTCGTTCTAAATCTTCATGCTCTAAGTAATTAGCTAGTTGTCGGCTACTACCAGCATTATTATATGTGCCGTTCGATGGCGGGGCAAAGTCTATGTGCATAATCCTATGTACTTATCAGATTGATAATTTCAGCTTTCAGGTTATCTTTCTTTTTGCTATCCATCACACCGCAAGCAGAAAGTTCCGAATAGAGTTGTATCAAGTGAAGTAGTTTTTTATAATCCCGTTGGTGTATCTGATAGAGTGCGTTCATCTGTTTGGACTGGTTGTTTATCACATCGGCATGATTACAGAATTGTTCGCTTAACTTTTTCAGTACGGCTGTGTGTTTCTCCTGACTAGTTTCCAGTTGAGAGAGAATAAGAGTCTCCAAAGTTTTACCGATAGCATCGAAACGCAAAGCAATAGAATTTGTAGCCCGTATCATGGGATTCAGTTGTTCTTCCTCATAGTGACGGATGAAGCGTATAATATCATCCTGTCTCTTATTTATTTTCGCCAGTTCTGATTTTACGGATTCAGGAGCTTCGGAAGGATTGATGTGTGCCTTATCAATATACCCGAACGCCAACTTTACAACTTCACTCTTTTTCAGTGAATAGCGTTTGCATATCTTCTCTACCAAAGCTGCCGTTTCCTTGTCTATGGAAATGGTAGTAAATATTGTTTTTCGACTGCTGTTTGGCATGGTAATTACTTTTTTATAGAAATATGAATAGATAAATACCTGACAATAAGCATTGAAAAGGAAATGCTTATTACAGGTGTCATTACAGCGTGTTCTTGTAACACGCTAAAGCCGAAGGCTTTGCCCCGCAGGGCAAGAGGGAAGAACAGGACTTGTCCAGTTCCCTCTTGCTTCATTTAGCGAAACGAGCCGAGCCACAAGGTGAGGCCGTTTCTGCTAAATGGGGAGCGATAGCTCTTCATCAGGCGGTAATATTACCCACCTTGGTTTGCCTCAGTTTGCTTATCGAGTTGGTTTTCCTTTTTGAACCGTTCGTATGTCTTACAGTCGGCATTTTCTTGAATAAATACCCGAATATCAGCAGCACGATAATAGGTTTTATGACTTATCATAAAGTAAGGAAGTTTGCCACTTGCCCGATAGCGTTGCAGGGTTCGGAAAGATACTTTTAGCAGGAAAGCTAAATCCTGATTATCCAATATCTTGTCGCTAGGATCTAATATCTTGTCGGTATTGATAAGGGATTTTAGGTCTTGTCCGATTTCGGAGAGCTTTTTTGATAGCCGTTCCATCCACTTGTCGAAGTTTTCGTTGTCTATATACATTTTGCTTCATTTTTAAGTTTAACATTATTGGTTTCAATCGATTGATGAAGCAAAGTTCGGCAAATGGATGAAAATAAGTTAGGGGTGTACCACTGGTACACCCCTATAAATAGTTGTTAAATAGCTGATTTATAGATAGCCTTTCTTTTTGCTTTCTTCATTAATGGCTTTACGAAGCGTATCTAAAAATTCGGTTATTTTTGATGGTTTACGACTAACGACACTTTCATGCTTCTTATGCACATCGCCCAATTTAATATTGAAAAGGTATTCAAAGGCTCTTCCGATTTCTGTGAGTGGTGCTTCTGTACCAGTGCGCGTTACCACTCTTTTAGATAAGAACAATCCACTAACTATCTCCATAATTTCAATAAGATAGGTTTCGTCTGTAAGGTAGAGTGGTGAGAGTGGAAGTTTATTCTTCCGGCTTTGGAGTTGAACCGGATATTTAATTTGCATATTGAGTATGCGGATTTCCGTATTTACAAGTCCTATCGCTTCATCAATAAGCAATGACAAGGCGTTTTTCCCCCTGCTCAAATTGTACTCGATACGACTTGAGCCTGTTTAGTCCAAAAGAGAAGTAACGTAATGATACAGCGTAGTCCTGTTCCTTTATAGCAATACTGACTAAGTGATTGGCAAGTTCTTGCAATGCGGCCGTAAAATCATTTACGGCAAACTCTTTCTGTGAGTGTTCCGACAATAGTCGGAAAAATCTCAAATCTGATAAGTCTTTCATAATTAATACATTTACATATTGATGAATTGTGTTGCTTCGCTGAGGATTGCGTTGATACAATTCTCCCGTAGCAAGCGGTTCGAATGAGTTTTTTCATACCGGTTATATTTTGTTGTATTTATGATTTACGGTTACTTTTTCCACCAATCGTCCACCTCTTTGCTCGGTTGTAGGTTTTCCACATATGAGCGTATTGTCCTTGAATAACAAGCAGTTCCTCGTGCGTACCTTCTTCAGCTATAACACCCTTATCTATATACAGAATTCGGTCGGCATTGGTGATTGTAGACAATCGGTGAGCGATGACCAATACCGTCTTTCCTTTGATGAGATGAGAGAATGCTTCTAGAATCTTACCTTCGTTTTCGGGGTCTGCAAAGGCGGTGGCTTCGTCCAGTAAGATAATAGGGGAATCTTTTAATATGGCGCGAGCCAAGGCTATGCGTTGTGCTTCACCACCAGAGAGGTAGATGCCTCCTTCGCCTACCAATGTCTGATAACCATTGGGCAAGGATTCTATAAACTCATGGCATTGAGCGGCACAGGCAGCCCGTGCCACTTCCTCAAAGATTGCAGTCTTGTTACCCATACGGATATTCTCCTCGATGGTATCGAAGAAGAGCATATTATCCTGAAAGACAAAAGCTACGTTGTCCATCAACACCGAAGTGGAAATCTCTTTGACTGGCACTCCTCCTATTAAGATTTCTCCGCTTTGAACGTCCCAAAAGCGGGCGGTAAGCATAGCAACGGTACTTTTACCGGCTCCCGAAGGACCGACTAATGCAGTTATCGTACCGGGATGGGAGATGAAAGATATCGCTTTGAGTATCGGTGTGGTGTCGTAGGCAAAAGAGACGTTGCGAAATTCCACTGAAGCGTCTTTGGGGTGTCGGGGAATGTCAGGCTCTTCGATTTCGTCCATATAGAGAATGTCATCAATCTTCTGTACACCCATGTTGTTCTGATTCAGAAAGCTGCCTATCCACAAGAGTTTAAGCACGGGAAAGAAAACAGCTACGCCGAAAAACAGGAACATGAGTAGCACCGGCACGAAAGTGGCATACGAGGCACTCCCCACAAGCAGCCACACTGCCACGGGAATGATGAAGAGCAGTGCCGAAGAGAGTATGGTAAGGAAACCTACATATGTGGGTTGGTATTGTACGTTTACCTCGTTGGCAAATTTGCGGTACTCCTTGATGTCGTCATTGAGTTTGCGATAGGCATTAGTAGATTCGGTGAAGGTCTTCACCACCTGAATACCGCGAATATATTCCACAATACTAGCATTCATTCTGCCTAAGGTCTCCACATACCGTTTGGAAACCTCCCGGATTTTTTTGCCGGTGTAGATTCTTCCCATCACATAGAATGCCATCGCCAGCACAGCCAATACTACGATAGCCAACCGCCAGTCTACGGCAAACATATAGCTGACGAGAATCAGCGGAAAAAGTAGGGCAGTTACGATGTCTGGGATATGGTGGGCAATAAACAGTTCGATGCGCTCCACGTCGTCGCTCATTATTTTCTTCAGTTCTCCCGAAGCCCGGCGGGAAAAGAACCCCAAGGGCAAACGAACCATTTTTTGTGCTAGCTGCATTCGTATTTCATACAGAATGTTGAAAGCGGCAATGTGCGAGAGCATGAGGGAAGCAAACGTGAGCACTCCGAAAGCGAAGAAAGCTCCCAAGGCGATATAGCTCCACAGCCAGATGTATGCCTTGTCAATCAATGAGGGATCAAGCGCATGCTCTGCCAATTCGATGAGAATATTGTACACCGCTATGATCGGCACAAACTGCACGATGGCGGTGATAACTGCCAACAACATCGCCCCGATGAGCAGCCGACGTTTAGTGCCGGCAATTTCTATCAACCGTGCCAGCCCGGTCTTGCGTTTATTTGTATCCATAGCCTTACTGTTTATTCGATTGTTTGAACTTCCATCCTTTTACCCGTTGTTGTTCCTCCCAAAGATTGCGATACAGTCCTTCCTCTGCCAAAAGAGCTTGATGCTTGCCTTGCTGCACCACCCGTCCTTGGTCTATCACTACAATATTATTGGCACCTATCACCGTGCCCAAGCGATGAGCGATGATGACTACAGTCTTTTCTTTCACCAAGTCGTTGATAGCATCTTGGATGTGAACCTCGTTTTCGGGATCGAGCGAAGCGGTTGCCTCGTCAAGCAACACGATTGGCGCATCTTTCAAAATGGCACGGGCAATAGAGATACGCTGTTTCTCTCCACCGGAGAGTGTGCTACCTCCTTCACCCACCATCGTTTCGTAGCCATCAGGCATGGCGGTGATGAAGTTGTGGCATTGCGCCTTGCGTGCGGCAGCTTCTATCTCTTCGCGGGTAGCTGTCTCACGTCCTACGCGGATGTTGTTATAAATGGTATCGTTGAAGAGATACACATCCTGAAAGACGATGGAAACTTGTTGCATCAGTGTATGCACGGTGTAGTCTTTGATGTTTCGTCCGCCAAATAGGATTTCCCCCTCGCTTACATCCCAGAAACGGGCAATGAGTCGTGTCAATGTCGTTTTTCCCGAACCCGATGGCCCCACAAAAGCGGTCAGTTCCTTTTCGGGAATGGTAAGCGATACATCCCGAAGTACGGAAATGTCGGCATTATAGCTGAAACTGACGTGACGGAACTCTATCTCTGAGTTGACAACATTTTCTATTATACCCTCCGGAAGTACGGGCGTTTTGCAAAGAGCATCAATGCGTTCGGCTCCCAGCTTCATGTAGTTGATGAGGGCGATAAAGGTCAAGGCGTTGATGAGTGGGGCATAGATAGCCGATCCTGCCAGCAGGAACATGATGTAAACGGGCATGGAGACTTTGGCATTTAACAACATCGAGAAGCCAAGTAGCATAATAAGAACCAGGCCGCCATTGAGCAGAGTGGAAGCCAGCGTGATGCTGGGTGCGGGAGCCGCTTCCAAACGGATGCTCTCCCGCTTGAGATCACGGAAAGCTCGTTCCAAGCGTTCAAATTTATTGCCGCTCAGGTTGAAAGCCTTAATCAGGCGGATACCTTGTATATACTCGATCATGCGCGAAGCGGCATTGGTCTTTATTTTTTGATGCCTCTTGCCCAAGGTTTCCACAAAATGATTGGTAAGCAACATCATAGGGTATGCCAATGGAATGACAGCTGCTGCTGCCAAAGCCAATTGCCAGTTGAAGAACAAGAGCGATACCAAAGCAACGATGGGCATCGCCAGCCCGCCAAAGAACTGACCGATAAGGTGAGTGGTAAGCATTTCCACATTGTTGTAGTCGCTGACAATGTATGCCCCGATGTCGCCGGGATCACGACTGTTGAAAAAACTCATCGGCAGGCGGCGCAAGTGATCGACCACAGCCAAACGGCCGTTACAACATATTTCGTAGCCGTCGCGATAGGCTACGAGGTAGGCTTTCTTGCCAATTAACCAAAGGCAGATAAGAGAGATGAAGAGCAACAAGCACGCCCAACCGATGTTCACGAGGTTTATCGACATGCCGGGATTTTGCAGAGGTTTGAATACCTCCCACACCACGAGTAGCATTGCCCCGTACGGTGCGCCACGGAAAAAGTACTCCGCAATCGTCCAGCCTATCAGCGGACGCAAGCGACGGGGCTGCCCCATCGTAGCGGAATTGAGTATTTGAGAGAGATTGTTCATAAGGATAAGGATGTTGTTTTGAAGATGAAGTCTTTTTTTTGAAAATTGCCGCCCATATAATGATTAGGCAATCAATAAAAAGGGCAAAGAGAAAGCCGATATTTCAACACTCGTCTTTGCCCTCCTGATTTTGGACTATCACTTAGTTGAAAAAGTACATATATGCTATATTTCCACTTGTCGATAGTGCCTGTCGCACCTTTCCTGTTGTGGGATTGTATGCAAAAACGCCCGAAGCGTCTACACCATATGCAGCAAATAAGACTTCATCATTATGATATTCTATTGCCACGCTATGACCATCTGTGTAGGGTATTCCTTCAATTTTCTTGATTGTTTTGGTGTTCAAGTCTATTATTACCGCCATGGAATTGCGTGCCGTATAAGGGTTATTGCCATTTAGCTCTACAATACCGACATAAGCAGCAACCTTTCCACTGCCAATATACTTGCAGTTGAATACCGTTGCCGATTTATAGGTACTTCCCTCAATGCTTGTGTTGCTCATATCCCACGTTTTGGTTTCGTCAAACTCTTGTTTTCCTGCAGGAATACAAACAAATCCATTTTTCAAGTATGTGGGGTCATATCCGAAATAACCTGTACAAGCCATGTAAATGTCATTTTGTTCATTTGTAAATACCATCCCTTTTAGGAAAGGACGGGTCGGAAAGCAAAGACCGCTCGTCTTCTCGGAAATTACTTTTACCACCTTGTCGGTTTTAGTATCAATAACAGCTACGTCAACCTGTCTATAGTCTGCAAATGGCATCCAGTTTTCTCCTATCTGATCGAGAGGCAAGTAGTATAGACCATCACGCAAGATGCCGTAAGCAGGTTCCGGGCTTGCATCATTATGGGCATATTGCTTCAAGTCTATTTCTCCTTTCTTTTCCAAAGTCTTCGGGTTTACAATCATTATTCGTCCCAAAACATATGTGGGAATATAAGCCTTCTCTGCACTCACCTGTGTCAGGTTAATAGGATAAGAACCGGGAATAATCTGCATTTCTGCAGCTTTCTCCAATCCTTTGTAAGAACGTGCATATCTAATAATGGTTTGTGTACCTTTACCACCATGCTCAGGAAAGACAAAAACATCATTTCCCACAATAGAGATAGAGGCAGCAAAACCTGTTTGAATGCCCTTGTTCATACTCAAAGAACCCGATAGCGCAGGTATCTGTTGCAGATATGACTGTCCACTTGCTCCATCGGCATTTTTCACAGTTGTTTCTATCAGAATATTACCTTCTCCTCCCAAAGGATTGTTCGGACTTGGATCTTCTCCATTATTTTTCTCACACGATGTTACAAACAACATCATTACACTCACGGCTATAAGTTGCCAACTATTGAATACTACTTTCATTTTCATTTTTTTAATGATTATCAATTGATTTGTATTTATCTGAAGACGTATCGCAATTTCACTCCAAAACTTCTACCCGGTAAAGGACGATTAAACTCCGACAAAATTGTGGAACTAGTCAGATTCTTTATTTTACCCGATATGAACAGCCGTTGATTCATGAAACTGTACTCAAAGCCAAGATCTATCGTTGTACTTCGAGGGATGCGACGTTTTGCATTCTCGGTTATTTCAAAGTCGTAGAGGTACTCTTCCACAAAAGCCAGATCGACAAATAGCCGTGTGTTTTGGCCTTTACCGCCGAAAAGATTTTCTTTGTGAAACTCCAAGCCTGCATTTCCCATGAAATAAGGAATATTGGGCATTCGTTTTCCTTTTGTTGCATTGGGTATATTACTGCCTTCCTCATGGCTTCTTACATCACGTAAGTCTTGGTAAGTAGCATTGCCATAAGTATATAAAAAAGGGAATATATCCGCCTTCACTTCAAACTCCACACCAAGGGTTCGCATTTCTCCGAAATTTTGGTATTGGGCGCCGAAAATCCCTTTTGTAAAGCGAATCATATCCTGTAAATACATATAGTATCCACTCAATTCTATTTGTAGATTACTCGGATGGATTCCGGTTACATCGTAGAGCACACCTACATTTGCACTCAGGTTACGCTCAGGTAACAATCTCTCTGATGGACTAATGGTATAGCCGTCTCCTAACAACTCATTTTCTGATGGAATGCGTACGTCATATCCCCCCGATAGTTTTACCATAAAGGAAGGTGTGAAGCGGTAGCGCATAGCGTTGCTAAACCCTATACTGTTCTTGTTTAGATTAATATCCTCTACAGGGATGTTCACATAAATGTTTTGATAGGATGTATTCATCGAATACCAATAATATCTCGACGTGAGCGAGTTAAGAAACTTGTCGTTTTTTGTGCGGTAATCGTAGGTCAGGCCTACCGTCCAGCTACGCATACGCGAGTCAAAATCTGTTTTCTTCCCCAAACTTTTTTCCTTGGTTGGATCTGAGGGATACCCATTGGCCAAGGTGAAAACCGAATTAAAACTGACGGAATGATGCTTGTCTATCAGATATTCAAGACTCAGCTTATTCATAAACGTAGCTTTTTTATTATCCGATTCTGATGCGTATCGTGTACCCAGCTCGCCACCATGGAGCGAAGGAGTAGGATAAGAAACCCCACTCCAATCGTACCATACTTTAGCAGTGTCTACCAGCCCATATTGCGTATAGCCAATTGCTGTACTCATATCTAAGTCTAAGCCCTCTAACAGAAAATTGTCTTTCTCTAATTTATTGGCTAGCATATAAAGGCGCGACCTCGTATGCGCCTTTCTTATATCGGTTTCTATACCTTGTATTTCCTTGTAGGTATCAATAAATACGGGTTCAAACTCAACTTCATTAAACCACCAGTTCTTGGCTTTAAGACTTCCTCCTACAAGTATTTTTCTGAAGTTGTCGTGATCGCGTTTGATTTTCAATCCTTTAACATAAGGAGATTCCATCGTGTAATCATTGTCTGCATAAGTATAGCCTCCTCCAATGCCAAAGACCAATCCAGCATCTTTCAAGTTCCTTTTGAACACCGTTTGCGCCTTGTTTACATTAAACGACTCACGAGTATAGCTTAAATCAGCATAACGATCCGGATATTCTTTTATGACAATATTAACTGCTCCTCCCATTGATGACCCTCCAAACTTGGCAGGAACCACGCCTTTGTATATCTCAATCCTATCAATCATATCAATAGGTATGTCATTGAGGTCAATAAAGTCTGACTGATCATTCAGAGGTGTTTCATCAATAAAGAAGCCTATGCGTTTGCCCTCTAAACCACGTACAGACAATCGAGAAGTGCTACCCACTCCTCCAGAAGAACGGATGGCAACGCCTACGGTCTTCGCTAATATTCCTTGAACATCACTCACTGTCCCTTGCAGCTGCTTCATGCTGATGACCGATACGGGCATGGCTTGCTCCCGAATCTTGCGGGCTTCACTTTTGCCCATCACCACCACTTCGTCCAGCGATTTGACTTCGGCTTTCAGGCGGATAATAGTTTTCTTTACATTCTCTTTACTTACGGTTACTTTTTGGACTGCTGTTTGATAGCCCATAAACTTCACGGTGAATGTATAAGTACCGAAAGGAATGTTTGAAAAAGAGAACTCGCCATATTTGTTGGTTACATCGCCCTTTTTCAGTTCCTCAATAAAGAGGGTTGCTCCGGGCAGTGGATCTTCGTCAGTGTTGTCGATGACCACGCCCGCAATCCGCCCCCCACCTGTTTGGGCGGATACACTGATGCTCATGAGCATCAGTATCAATAGAGAAAATAGTACTTTCTGTTTCATTGTTTATTTATATGATTGTTGGTTTCTCCTTAAATGCTGGGATCGGGAGCTTCCGGCGTGGAAACGACTATAGGTGTTGTACCTGAAGAGTTTCCTTCGGTTACTTTTTGTGTAAGTACCTCAACATCCTTAAACTCTATTCTGGCGATCGCCTCTTTGGGGTTGAGTGTCGTTTTGTCAACAATGAGTTTGGGCACTTCACGTTCTTTCAACATACCCGTAGAACGTAGCACGGGATACCATTTGGCAGCTTCCTTCGGCTTGGAAAGATTTTTGCGGGCTGCTTTGTTATAAAGTATAAGCATAAATCGATCTTGTTTTGTGCCCTTTCGGGCAGTTATTAGTAGTAATTTTCAATATTTGAACTGTATATCTTCTCGTTCCATTTCTCCTTTGAGGTATGTGAGAAGAGTCTCCACATCGTCTCCTACTGTAAAGGCAATGCTCTCAATAGTAGTGCAATGCCCCAACGTACAAGTTGATACAGGATTGATTAAAGAAACATAGCGACTGTCTCGTTTCACCAGTCGATGAATCAACTGCGGATAGGCAGTCAGAACCCGATGTATTGGGGTATATTTATTGATGCTCATCTGTCTATAGGTTTCATCATCGGTTGTTTTTTCGCTTGCACGCATATTCGTTGCGATTTGCTCTCCGGCGAAATGTCGTAGGTCACATTTATAAATCCCGCTTGTTCCAGCATTCTTTGTATTTCTATGGGTGAGTAAATGCGCAGGTCGATATTTCTCACCCACTTTTCATTGCCTTCCTCGCTGTATGCCTCGTTGCAGATGTAGAACCTTCCTTCGGGTTTCAATACACGCAATACTTCCTTGAAGTTTTCCACTATATCATTCCAAAAGTAGATAGTTTCGAAAGCGGTTACAATATCGAAGCGGTTATCGTCAAAAGGAATGTTTGAAACATTCGCCTCTACTATAGATGCTCGTCCCTGACTGATAGCCGCCTTGTTCTTGCGACTCGCAATGTCCACGCACGTGGGTGAATAATCCATGCCGCAAACTAATCCATGAGTTCGTTTGATGAAATTAGCTACGTTTTGCCCACCGCCACAACCGATATCGAGCACCGTTTCGCCACCGGAAAGTTTTACGAAGTTGTCAATGCACCAAAGAGAAATCCGGTTATGCCCTTGGTTCATCATTTTCACAATGCACCTGCCCATAAAGCTATTCTTGGGTTTGCGGAAGTTTTGAAAGATGTTTTTTATTATGCTCATAATTATTCTTTGTTTTTAAGTCTTTTCTTACTAATATGATATGTCTATTATTTGCTGTGCGCGATACCTAAAAAATATACGCCCGTGAGTATGCTCTTTGTGAGCATCGTGCTCATGACAGTGGTAAGTGTGAGATGTATGCATATCTTTTTCTGTTTTTTATTTATTGTTTCTATATTACTTCTTCTTGCTAACCCAGCATCAGCAGGCTTAGTGCCATGACCGCCATGCCTACCACCAAACCGTAGATGGCATGGTGGTGCTTACCGTATTCTTCAGCTGCGGGTAACAGCTCATCGAGCGAGATAAATACCATGATGCCAGCAATCATGCCGAAGATGATGCCGAACACATTGTCGTCGAGGAACGGAGCCAGCACGAGATAGCCTATGACGGCTCCCACCGGCTCTGCCAATCCAGACAAAAACGAGAACCAAAAGGCTTTCTTGCGGTTGCCTGTAGCGTAAAAAACAGGAACGGATACCGAAATACCCTCCGGTATGTTGTGTATGGCAATGGCGATGGCAATGGGTATGGCAATGTTCACATCCTTTAGGGCAGCAAGAAACGTAACCATACCCTCCGGGAAATTGTGGATAGCCAGCACCAAGGCTGTTACCATGCCAACACGTAGCAATTTGGGCTGCACGTCTAATTGTATTTTCGCTTTTTCACTCATTTCTTCCACCCGGTGCATTTCATGCGGATTCTCGTAGCGAGGGATTAGCTTGTCGATGAGCAATATCAACACGATACCCCCGAAGAAAGAGAGCGTGGCATAAAACGTTCCTTCTGATTTGCCGTGCATCTCCACAAGTGTTTGCACAGAAGAGGTAAACAGTTCGACAAACGATACATAAATCATGACTCCCGCCGAAAAGCCCAGCGATAGAGAAAGAAACGACGTGTTGGTGCGTTTGGCGAAAAAAGCAATGGCACTGCCTATGCCGGTGGATATACCGGCAAACAGTGTCAGAAGAAATGGAACAAATACTTGTTGTGACATGGCTATGACAGATTGGGAGTTAGTACTTCAAAAGAGAACGAAAATCTATTTTGTTCAAAAACAAAGCGAGTCGCTCTTTGCAGGCGACTCGCTTGATACGATGAATTATTATTATTAAAAATGGGATGTTTCATACATCTGTTACTAAGTTAAGTCTGGAAAATCAGTCTCTGGACGTTCAATATCGATGCATTCTTTTTTAATTCTAATAGTCTCTTTGTTCAAAGCCTCTCTGGGCAGAGCGGATTTTCTGCTTTGTGTTACCCACGATTCCTCGCAGAGGAAAAGTCCGTTTACTCCTTGCACAAGCGTTATTTCGCCGTTACAGATGATGTTGGTGATACTCATATATTGATTGTTTTTAGTTGTTCTACCGAAGTGGTGCGGTATTTAGCCTCCTGCACCAAGCGAAATCCTGCTTGACAAGACCTGCCGCATCTGCCCATGCAAGCAACGGGTGTCGGGTCGAACAGAAGATGGCTAAAGTGCTTCTTTTCCGAATCGAATACGAAAGAAATCCGATTGTCCACAATTGTACAACCGCTTCCACAAGGGTTGCATTGTAGGCAGGAGGATGTGTGGATGTTTCTATTTGTTTTCATCTTTCTATTTTTACATTCATGAGCCTTTTCCAGCCTCCTGTGCTAAAGCGGATATACTCACCAATAAAACATTCAATTTCTTCACTGGAAAGCTCTTCATGTTGCACCACCTCTTTCATCATATTAACCCACCATGAGCAGGTGAAGTGCATAAAGAATAGAGAAATATCGGTATGCAGATCAGGGTAGAGCTTTTTCATACCTTCCATATATTCTATACCCATTACTGTACTTCTTTTAATCCATTGTTCCCAATAATCATTGAAACGAGAGTCTTGGATAGATGAAAAAAGTAACTTAAATTCTTCACGATACCGTCTTACGATGTTCATTACCTCCTTCATGGATGAGCGATGATATTCTTCGGAGGTAAAGACATCCAAAGAAAAGGCCTCCGGGCGATTATGATCTTCCAGCATACTGTTCATCGCCTCCAAAAGCGGATGCAACACGTCAGCCAACAAATCGTCCTTACAAGGATAATAATTGTAGATGTTGCTCAGACCGATACCCGACAATTTGGATATTTCACGCATAGACACAGCCTTAAAGCCCTTCTTGAAAAAGGCTCTCCTTGCTGTTTCCAACAATAATTTATGTGTATATTCTTTTGTTGTTTGCATAGGTCAGAACGTAGTTCCTGTTATTAGAATACAAAGTACGTTGTATTTCAAAAATAAAACAATCCATACAAATGGGTATTTTCTATAAAACAATCCCTATTTGTAGGGATACAAAAAAGGGTATGTAACTATCAGCAGAGCCACTTCACGCCAAACCATAGTCATAAGTACGTGTATTGCCTCTACCGTATCCTCTTGTTATTCTTATTCTGACCTCTTTCCATGGCTATTATTAATACGCAGGTTATAAATCATGTGTAAAAACTACTTTAATCTTTTCATGATTCCCATTTTAGTAATGATTAATCGAATATGCTAAAAATGTATCATATAAAACTTCTCTTTTCTGTCATTCTACCTTTTATCTATTTAGCTTGTCGCCATTAATTAACTCGGATTCATTTTGATAGTTGTGCCGCAAGAGTATTATGACTAATAAATTATTCATGTGTCATTTTGCCATAAACAGTCTTTTTATACCACTCTCGGACAGTTTAGAAAACGGCTCTTGATTCTTCTTTCATTTGCCGATGAAAATAGAATCAACACGTTTTATTAACCATTAAAAATTAAATGTATGGAAGTAGTAACCATCGAAAAAAGAACATTTTCGTATGTCTGCGAGAGCTTCACGGAGTTTGCCAAACGGATAGAGAGTTTGTGCAGCAGTCATACTCAAAAAGTAGAAAACTGGCTGGATAGTCAGGAAGTGTGCCTGTTGTTGGGCTTGAGCAAGCGAACGCTGCAATATTACCGAAGTAGTGGGCGACTGGCTTATTCTCAAATAGGGAGCAAGATTTATTATAAGTCTTCCGATATTGAAAGAATTATTGCGGACAGTGAAACACAAAATCAGTCACCCAAACAAATCAAGCCTTATGAAAAGAACTAAAGAATATTATCCGTCCTTCAACTTGTTTTCCATTGTCGGCACATGGGAAAGTGTTAATCTGAATCCTACGGTTATCATCTATCGGAACGACAAAGAGTATCTTCTTTCTATTATATATGTATCGGAAACCACCAAACAGGCTTCACCCTCTACTTATGAAATACAGAAAGACGGTAGCCAGTATTTTATTGCTCCTGCTCCTAAACGGATTTACATAGATTATGATCCAGCGAAAGATGTGCTAAACCTTTCGTCATTGGGTGACTATCTGCGTAACTAATCAATCGACCAGTTAATCTCTAACTGATTCGCTATCTAGCCATCTTAAAATCAATATTTCAATAAAACAATCTTTCAATCATGGAATTAATAAATAAAGATACACCACAAGTCAAAGAATTTATTTCTTCGCTCGACTCAATGCTAAGCGGTATTGAATCAATTGTCAAGCACTATAAGCCCCACCTGAACGGAGAACGTTTTCTTACCAATCATGAGGTTTCTAAAAAACTGAATGTCAGCCTGCGAACCCTGCAAGAATGGCGAGATACAGGCTTAATCCCCTTTATCCAGATAAAAGGTAAAATCATCTATCGGCAAAGTGATATTGATAAACTGCTCCAAAAGCATTATTTTGAAAGTTGGAAAGAATAATCTGCCACTCACAAAAACATTGTTTTTCGGAATTTAATTTGAATCATTGACTTTTCCAGTGAAGTATTTAGTCTGTGCAAGTCTTTAGATAAAAATACGCTCGAAATGCAATGAGAGGAAGATTTTTATCTAAACCGAAGGCTTGGACTTGAACAGGCTAAATACGGAAATTACCTTTGTCAATGCTTCATATTGGGTTCTGGAAAACTTACTTTAAAAGAAAAGGGTTGAGAAAATGAAGTTCATTATTCCCAATCCTTTTTTCTATATTGGCTACTGCCTTATTTATATAGCCAATTCCGACAAGCAGCTATTCACTTTCTGCATATCCTTTAGAATATTCTGATCCAGTACCCGTGCGTAGTGTTTCGTCACGCTAATATCTGCATGACCTAACATCTTGGCTACATTTTCCATACTTACGCCATTTGCAAGGCACACGGAAGTGGCATAGCTATGTCTGGCCGTATGAGTGCTAAGATTTTTATGAATTCCGCACACATCGGCAATTTCTTTCAAATAACTGTTCATGCGTTGATTACACAATACAGGTAAAAGTTTTCCGGTACACTCTGCCACATTCTTATATTTATCAAGTATAGAAGCTGCTACAGGCAGCACAGGAATGTTGCACATGATTTTTGTCTTTTGGCGGTTCTTTCTTATCCAAAGCTCCCCTTTGTTGTCTTTTACCAAGTGTTCGGGTGATAAATCTTTCACATCGCTGAACGCCAATCCAGTGAAACGATAGAAAACTATCAATGCGACCAATAGAGGAATATAGCAAACAAACGTCAATGCGTTGTAATACAGCAAAATTGCGTTGGTTTGCACAGTTGGGTAAACAGCAAAGACAGGTGGAATAACGAACCTGTTCAGCTACCAAGTCATTACCTGTTTTCATTTCATTCAGATGCAGTCAATCAAGGGTTAAACAGTCAGAGAGGATGACTTTCCATCCGGGAAACATCCTCATTTCCGGCAGATTTAGCCCGTCCGGTTTTGATTGCGCCGTTCTGCCTGATTCTCATATCATTCGACTGGCGAAGTATGAGTAAAATTGCAATCAAAAAAGTAACGCATGAAAACAGAAATGAAAGTGCTGCTCTACATCAAGCGCGGCGGACAGGACAAGGACGGCTTTTCTCCACTCATGGGCAGAATATCCATCAAGGGAAAGGTCAATTCCATCGCACAATTTGCGTGCAAGTTCAAAATCAATGTGCGGTTGTGGAACGCCACAGCCCAACGCTGCACGGGCAAAAGCAAGGTGGCGACAATGGCAAACAGGGAGATTGAACGGGTACTGCTATTGTTGCAAAAGCGGTTCAACGAGCTTTCCGACATGCAGGATGTCGTGACAGCAGAGGAAGTCAGAAACGTGTTTCAAGGTCAGGCTGAAACACAGGATACCATCATGAAGCTCTATGCGGAGCATAACAGCGACTATGCCCTGCGTGTAGGGGTGAACAGGGCGGCAAGCACGTTCTACCAGTACCGGAACACCTGCCGGATACTCGGTGAGTTCCTGAAAGAGAGATACCATGTGTCGGATATGCCTGTCAAGCAGCTGGATGAAAACTTTATCGAAGCGTTTGATATGTATATGCGCACGACAAGGCGTTTCATGCCCAGAACCATCCTCGGACATATCAACCGCCTGAAAAGCGTGATGATGCTTGCCGTGTTCCGCGGCATCATCCCTTTCAGCCCGTTCAAAGGCTATGCCCCGCAGAAACCTGTTTTCAAACAGATGTACCTGACGGAAGACGAGCTTGACAGGTTTGCGAACACTACCTATGACACCCCCAACCGTAATTTCACGAGGGATATGTTCCTATTCTCGTGCTGGACGGGTATCTGCTATTGCGACATGAGGAGTCTGACAGCCGCCAATCTGGTGAGGGCGGATGACGGAAGCCTGTGGATTCACACGGAAAGGCAAAAGACAGGCACACCCGAATGTGTGCGGCTGATGGAGATACCGTTGAAAATCGTCGAAAAGTACAAGGGTATGGACAGCAACGGAAAACTGCTTCCGATGCTGACCAAAGAGAGCATGAACAGGCATCTGAAAAAGATGTCCGTGATGTGCGGCATCAACCGTCCGATCTCATTCCATCAGGCCCGGCATACCTTCGGAAGTATAATTTGTTTGTCACAGGGAATTCCGATAGAAACCGTCAGCAAAATCATGGGGCATCGGCATATCACTACCACACAGCGGTATGCGAAAGTCACGCAGGATAAAATTGATAGGGACGTGGATTGCCTGAATGGTATTATCAGCGGCAGGTTCTCCTTGTCGGACATTGACACCGCCCCGTCACCGATTCTGAAAGATTACAGCCAACGGAGAGTCAATCCGAGCATGAAGCAAAGGGAGTATATAACCAAAATAATGGAAGGGTAAGCCATGCGAAGCACATTCAAACTGTTGTTCTACATCAACCGTCAGAAAGTAAAGAAAAACGGCAGATGCCCGGTTATGGGACGTGTCACCCTTGACGGGAAGGTGAGCCAGTATTCCACTGGACTGGAAATTGAACCTGACTTATGGGATGCAAAGAAGGGAAAGGCATTCGCGGACGGACGCAAGACCGGAAACATCACCGGCGAAAAAAGAAACGAGTTGAACAGGCTGAACTCATTGTTGGAGGCATTGGAGGAAAAAGCGAAGTCCGCTTACAAAAAGAACGTGGATTCTTACGGCTTCGTCTCGGCTGAAATCATCAAGAATGCCGTCACGGGAAAATCAGACGTCAAGGAAACGCTGCTTTCCTTGTTTGACGAGCATAACGAGGAATATGCCAAACGTGTGGGCATTGACCGGACAAGGCATTCCTACGTCCGTTATCTTACCACTCGCAAGCATATATCCAACTTTTTGAAATTCAAGTATGATTTGGAGGATATTCCGTTACGCTCGCTGACGATGAAGTTCATGACCGACTTCACATTCTATTTCTCGACCGTATTGCAGTTGAAGGTTTCTGCCTACAATGACTATCTTATCCTGCTGCACAAGATGACCCGGCTGGCGTTGAAGAAACATATATTGAAACGTGACCCGTTTGCCGGACATAAGATTGAGAAAGTGCCGGTGAACCACCGCCACCTGAACAGGGAACAGTTTGAAAAGCTGCTCAATGCCCGACTGCCGACTTACCGCTTATGCCATACCCGTGACCTGTTTGTCTTTTCGGTGTTCACGGGCATCGGCAGGGCTGATCTGGCAAACCTGACAGAAGACAATATCATCACGAAAGAAGACGGTTCCAAATGGATTCACATTGCACGGCAGAAGACCAAGGCGGAGTGCCATATCAAACTTCTTGACATACCCCTTCGCATTATCGAAAAATACAAAGGGGAAGGTAAGGACGGAAGATTGTTTTACGTTCCGCAGACCTGCAATCTGTGCCGCAGCCTTAAAATCATAGCCGAACAGTGCAATCTGGGATGCCATTTGACATTCTATCAGGCGAGGCACAGTTTCGCGACCCTTATTTGCCTGAGCAACGGTGTTCCGATAGAGACCATCAGTAAGATGATGGGGCATTATTCCATACGCACCACTCAGATATATGCCGAGATAACCAACCACAAAGTGAGCAGGGATTTGGAAACCCTGTCTGAAAATACCAAGGGCAAATATGCGTTGCCTGATGACGGTATGCCGTCGAGAGTGTTCAAATGCGGAAATTACAGCGGTTGGAAAAAGGAGTGTGCATCAAATGATGAAACTAAAATCAAGTGACAATGAATAGAGGAATAATAACAATCAGTGAAACGGGTACGGTCACTATGCCGACCGTACCCATATGGATGACCAAATTTGAGATTGCCGACTTGTTCGGAGTATTCTCATGTGATGTCCGCAAGGCGATTCATACCATCTACAAGAACAAGGAACTGAACGAACTTGACACGATGAAGTATATCAGCCAACCGGACGGTATCAGTTATGACATTTATGATATTGAAATGGTTATAGCAGTTGCATTCAGGATATGCAGTAAAGAGAGTATCTTGTTCAGGCGGTTTATAATCAGTAAAATGAATTTAACCATGAAAGAAACACCGATTACATTGTTTGTTTCTTATGATAATAGTAACAACCGATGTTATAATTAAGGTTTATTCCGTCAGCCACTCGTTTCCGATGCACGGATGTAAAGGTAGCGCATGGCTTTGACGGCAGCGGCAAGCCATACGTTTGAAAAGCATTTAGCAACAGAAACAAGCAACTGAAAAGAAAATAAAATGCCATGATAACAAAACTTTATGATATGGCTTGCTAAATCTTTATTTTTAGTTCTTGTAGCTATAGAGTTATATAAAGACTTGTTTTATAATACATTCTCAAAGGAATTTTCTATATTTGCATTCTAATTCAATACGATATGTCAAAAGGAGAAAATAAAAATTGTTTTGTAATCATGCCTATTGCTGATTGTGATGGGTATGAAAAAGGACATTTTGCTCATGTCTATGACGATATTATAAAACCAGCAATAGATAAAACAGAGTTTACCGCAATAAGGGCAGATGAAGTAAAGGAAACAAACTTTATCCATTTAGATATACTGAAAAAGCTTATAGATGCTCCGATAGCTGTTTGTGATTTAAGTACACGTAATCCTAATGTATTGTTTGAATTGGGAATACGACAGGCATTTGATAAGCCTGTTGTATTAATACAAGAGAAAGGCACTCCTAAAATATTTGATATTGCTCCTTTGAGATATCTTGAATATTCAAAAGAGATGAAATATCATGAAGTTCTGGAAAGCCAAAAAAGTCTACAAGAAGCCATTGAAGCAACTAAAGCGGCAGAAGGAGATTCTGGAAATATAAATTCTATTGTAAAGTTAATGGCCTTAAGTTCTCCTGCTATTATACCCAATCTTGACAATTCTAATAAAGAAGTACTTGCTTTAGATGTTATGCGTTCACAAATGAATGACCTGAAAATGATGATGGAAATGATGGTACACGAGGGGCGAAAAGGTATATCTAGGCGTAGCTCAATTGCAGCTATTGAGTATGAACGAATTGTTAATAAATTAGATAAAATTTCTTCTTTGAAAATGGATATAGAACAAGCTGATCGAGAATATACAAAGTTAATGCGTGATACAGAGGAAATCATGATGAATTGTGGGGGAGAGTTAGATCATCGGATGTTCAAATATTTAATGGATAAAATTTATCGACAAAGAGAAGAGTATTTTTCAACTCGATAAAATGTCGCTAAAATTATATTCTTCCGTCAGCCACTCGTTCCCGATGCACGGATGCAAAGGTAGCGTATGGCTTTGAAGGCATTGGCAAGGTCGGGCGGCAGAGCCGTTTCGGGCAGAATCTTCCTCAAACCTGTTTGAGCGTATTCAGCCCGAAAACCTTGCCACTGCCTGCCACACGCTTAAAAAGGTATCCGGCAACGGAAACAAGCGACTGACGGAAAATCAGAGAATATAGAGGAACGGCTTACAGACGAAGCAGGATATTGGTGCTTCATCCGTAAGCCGTTCCTTTTTTCTTTTGTCGGAAGTCCATTGCTCCGCAATTATAGGGCATCCGGCAAACTGCGCTCCTTCAAGAAAATCATGTACCTGTCAGCCGATAGGCAGAGCGGTAGCCGTCAGCAAGCATCCTTTCGATGTCGGATTCACGGTAGAGGATTTTACCGCCCAACTGGATATAGGCTATGCGCCCTTCGTTACGGTAGTCCTGAAGTGTCCGGCGGCTCACTTTCAGCCGTGCCGACACCTCCTTGTCGGTGAAGAAACGTTCACCGCCCAATGTCGGGCGGTAATTGGCGGTCAGATGCTCGAAGCCGTCAAGCAGACGGTCAAGACTGCCCATGAAGTGGATTATCCACTCGCTGTCCTTGTTAATCAGTTCATTCATAAACATTGGATTTAGTGTGATTACTATACTTAATGATTAAATAGTCCTGCCTTTGAATTTCGCTTCTTTTCGCCTGTCCTCCACAACGGAGACTATACGCTGCACATCTTCTGGACGGTAATATGTCTTGTGGTTTATCTGCGAGTAAGCCAGCGTGCCGTTATCCCGCAGGGTCTGTAACGTGCGGGGACTGATGTTGAGCATCCGGCACACGTCCTGATTGTCCATCCACTCGCTCATTGTCTTTTCTCCATGCCGCCGGCAGATTGCATCCATGCGGCTGACGAAACGGTCGAACGTGGTGACCATCGCCTCAAAAGTCTTTCTTTCGATTGATACGATTTCCATATACTTTTCTTTTGATGTTATTGTTCCTTTTACCGCAAAGGAACACATAATACGTTATCCGACAATGGCTTCTCTGAAAGTGGCAGCGTATTGCGCTGATACGGCAGCCATTGTCCGTGGACATCATACAGAAACGGCTCTTTTCGCATGAATGCTAATCCAACGGAAAGGCTGGCTATTTCATAATCCGATTATTTAATAGTTCTCTATATAGTTGTGTGGTGAAACAAAGTTTTGGTTGTTTGGAGAGTGACAACATTACGTCATGAAATCATTGAATCAATGTATCACCAAATTGTCGGACAAGCATTGGTTTATTTTCTTCAATATCCGGTTTGGCAGCTATTCGATAAATCCTTTTGGCAAGTATTTGAATTTCTCGGTTTTCATGTATTCAGGTCTTTCATCTTTTAAATCATTGTTCGATTAAATCAGGTGGTTCCGCCCTGAATTTGAATGATATCTGCCCAATCCGTCACAGACGGATTTTAGTGTTCACATGAACACAGCAAGATGTCTTTTCAGCCGCTCAAAACGTTTTGAGCAGCCACGAAAAGCACTTGCCCCTGCAGGGGGCTGGGCTTGCCCTCCAAAGTCGGGAAGCCTTGTAAACCTACGGTGTCTGTGTCACAAGGAAGATGAGTTGAAACAGTTGAAGTCCGAACTTGCCGCACTCGACCGCAAGATACAGTTGGAGCTTGCGCCGCCTACGCCCGAAATTGCCGAAAAAGAAAAGGATGGACAGGAGGTCAAGCCGGATGCGGGAGATGTACGGAACGTGCCACCACAACACACCGAAGATGTTCCGCAGATTCGCAGTCCGGTGAATGAGCGTAGTCCGTCAGGCAATTTCATTGCCGACCATGTCATCATCGGACGACCGGGTTTTCAGATCAAGGATGATAACCGTCCGAAAGGGATAAAAATATAACTTTTATTGTGGGCAGTAACGTCATTGTTTTCGTTACTGCCCACAATAACAAATAATCCTTATCGCTTTTGGATATTGGCTGATAGAAGTTGGTACAGACAAATTTAACAAAATAGAACAAAAAAAGTCACTACTCAGCTATGCAAAGTCGTTGAGTATCAACTCTATTGCACGAGGTCAATCTTGTGTAATGCCCGATTTTCATCGAAATATAGTAAATCAACAAGTTTGCTACTGTTGATAATCAAGCATTTGGGCACATTTAGATACCTGAGTAGTTACACAAAAAAGCAATGCAATTTTTTTATACGTTGCACACTGATTTCTTATTTTGCAGAATTACAGCGAACAAGTTTCTCTTTCGTTTTGCAAATCTACTTGCAGTGTAATCTGTTTGCTTCTTAATATTATAGATGAAATTATAGCAACAATCAAAGCAAACACGGCAATACCTATAAATGACACATGCAAACCGTAGCGTTTTCCTATGAATCCGATTATAACCGGACCAAGAAGTATGCCGGAATATCCAAGAGCATTAATAAAACTAATGATGTTGTGTACTGCCATCCCTTTTATGTGGGCCGCAAAAGATACTAATTGAGGAACTACATTGGCCGCACCACAACCGACCATAGCAAAACCAGCTACAGAAGCGATCGCACTATCAATTGATACCACAATCAGGAAACCAGCGGAAATAAATAATGCCCCTCCGCTAATCACAGTCCTTCGTCCAAATCGATCGACGATCTTGTCGCCGCAAAGTCTCATAATAGTCATTGCTATGGCAAAAGCGGTATAGAAAAATCCGGCCACGGACATGTCAATGCCACGCTCTTGACTAACAAAAATTGCTGACCACCCCATTACAGCACCTTCCGACGCATACATGATAAAACATAACAAACCGACCACTATCACCATAGGTGGAATATAAAATTTCTTATTCACATCCTGTTTCGGATGGTCGTTGCTTTTAAGTACCTTTGAGGATAGAAGGTCACGGCATCCGGCCATCATCGCAGCCAATACCAATATCATAAATATTACGACCGACCACATAGGGATTATTCCGAATGCGAAAAGAGAACTCATCACACCGGCACCGATGAGCGTACCAAGTGAATAACCCCCATGAAATCCTGACATCAGATGTTTTCCTGTCTGACCTTCAACTGCAACACCATTCACATTAGCAGCAACATCGATGGTGATAGTACAACCGCCGAATACCAATAACATTATAGCCGTCAGGGTGAAGTTAGCCAATAGGCTTATCGTCAATAGAGAAAAAGCCATTAAAAATCCGGAGAAATAAACTACTCGTTTTGCGCCAAATCTCACACATAGCCAACTTGATAAAGGAAGTGCTATTATTGAACCCAACCCGGTACAAAGCATCAGAAGTCCTAAGGAAGCTTCGTCCAAACTAAATGCACGTTTAACATACGGTACAAGAGGTGCCCATGCAGCCTCAAGACAACCTATGACGAGAAAAGCGGTGCGATTTGCGATAATTGGATGTTTACTCATCGTTTAAAGGTATAAGAAAAGCGCACATTTTGAATATGTGTGCGCCTTTGAAAATGATTAGATTGTTTTATTATTCTGCTATATTACCCTTTCTAAAGTCAGCGACAGGTTTATCTGTCAGAGATACTTCGGTGAATAGGCAGGTGTGTTCATTATCCTTAGGACTCTGTGAACTGATGCCTATAAGCAATTTTTCAGGAAAGTCATTCTTATAGAGTCGGGCCATACGCCATATTTTACCATCTTCTGAGAAATAGCTACCAAGGGTTGTGCCATCGGAGGATAATCTCATATAAACGTATGGAGCCGTGATTGCCTGATGGTTATTGTCATCAGAGGTGCCTAATGTGCGAACTGACACCACTCGGTGATCGCCATACTCATCCTGCTCGAAACATAGTTTTTGACAATGTGTGTCGTTTTCATAAGCATATATCACCCCTGCCGAATAAGTTCCGGTTTCAGTGAATTCAGGCTGCACTTTAGCCGTGAAAGTGAAAGGTTTGGTGTTGTCAACCTCTGTGAAGATGACCGCAGAGTTATTGACTACGCTTCCATCCGGGGAACGGAAATAATCAGTTTGAGGACCGGCCACAAATTTGAGCGTGTCGCCAAGAAGTGTGATGCCATTCTCTCCGCCGTTTTTCGACTTTGTAAAACGAATTCCTCCTACATTGATGTCGCATGTGGCGAGTTCAACGTTTTCTGTTGTAGCTTTCTTGTCAGAATTTCCCGCTTTTTTCTCTGGTTCTTTCTGGGTGCATCCAGCCATTACAAGACTTGCAATGGCTGCGATAAATACTAATTTTTTCATTATGATATTGATTTGATTATTATTAAATTGCAATTTCCTTGTGATTTATTTGCGGTTGCAAAGTTAGATAGAACAAAAGATGTGCACAATACTGATTTCTAACCAATTTTCGCATCAATAGCAATAGGAATTAACTATTATTTGTTGAATATCAATCCTCTACGGCCTACTACCAACGAATTATCAGGAACATCTTGGGTTATGGTACATCCATGTGACATGACACAACCATTACCAACACTAAAGCTACCCGCGACAATTATAGTTCCTGTACCAAAAACACAACGATTGCCTATTCTTGCTCCCGGAAACAAAATAAGTTCTCCTCCTATGATATTATTATCTCCGATATAGATGTCATCACCTACTCCTGTGCAATAAATAGAAGCTCCGTGTGTAAGAGAAACGCCTTTACCAAAATGAATGGGCACAGAACTAGAAATACGTTCACATTCATTTTGCAGAACTGTTATGCCTGCTTCCAATTCTAATTTACCAGCAAATTGATTCATCTTTTTCGCTTTTATATGCCCACAAAATTACGAACCAATAATAACTGGTACAACACTGATTTTTAACCAATCATAAAGCAAGAGGGCTCATTAAATAAGATTCATTCTTAATGCGATTTCTACAGCAGCCGCAGTATTAGCGACTTTTAATGAAGCTAAAATATCCTGACGATGGCGATTAACGGTATAAACGGAAATATTTAGGTTGTCTGCAATCTGTTTACTGGGCACCCCTTTCGCTATTAGTGATAGTATTTCAAGTTGTCGCCGACTAAGGATTTTTCGGTCGCATGCTTCGTACACGTTTCGTCTAACGGTTTCTCCTGTCACGAGATTTACAATAATACCGTCTTGTTTGTTATGAGAACCAAAGTATGGAGAATAAGTGCATAGACCGAGAATGACACTTCCACCGTTGCTACAACTAAAATATCTCGTTGTATGTAATATTTTTATTGTCTCATTACTCCCTGTCCGATAGAAACTGATGATACACGAAGCCGAGAAATTTGTCTTTTCATTTATGGGAAGTTCTTTTATAAAGTTGAAGAAACGAAGTTCGAGTATATGACGTTGAATAAGCTCTTCTTCATTCGCGTGGCTGAAAACGGTATTTTCAAAGGCAGATGTATGGTCAACCATATATTCCGGGAAGTCCATTATAGTTTGACCGAATCTGCCAGAATATATATGACATTCGTTGTTTTGAAAATCTGACACAACTGCTATACCTTCTGTTGCAAGAGCATAACCATTTGCGCACGCTCTTGCTTGAGCAAGCATAAATTCCTTATTTTCAGCATCTTCAAACTGCTGCTCAGTCAGAAGTGATTTTAGTTGATGTTCCTGTTCCATAGTGAATTGGTTAATTTTCACCATTGCGGGATTGCGCCAATAGTCCTAATTTTGCCACAAAATTACGAATAATAAATGATTCAAAGATGAAAAGAACCGTTTTATATGGAGCATTTCTTGTTGGATGCCTCTCTTTAGCTGCATGTCAGCAGCACAAAGAGTCCAAAACAAGTGAACCGGATTTGACCGGTAAAGTGGCTGAAACAAGCCAAATCACAGACTGTGAGATAAAAGTGGGAGATGTCACTTTTACCAAATCCATCAATGGCGCAGATACATGTGTAACCATACTTGCAGACGGAGGATTGGAATTCAACTGTCCCGGAGGACTTGACTTCTTCTGTGATCCTAACGAGGGTAAGCTGTCCAACAATACACTGCCTGTGTTACTGATTCCGACCGATAATACAAAGCCATTCACGCTGACAGCTAAAGTAACCCCTGAGTTTACCTCTGATGGACTTTACAATGCCGCCGATCTTTTTGTGTATGTCAACGATACACTTTGGCAGAAACTTGCCTTTGAGCAGGACGAATATGGCAACCACCGCATCGTAACGGTACGAACACAAGGTACATCGGATGACAATAACCATGATAAGATAGACGCAAAATCAGTCTATATGAAAATATCTTCTGATACTCGCACTATCGCCAGCTACTATTCATTAGACAAAAAAGAGTGGCATATGGTGCGTCTGTATCGTAATGAATATCCCGATCAAATATATCTCGGCATCAGCAGCCAGTGTCCGCAACATGGTGGATGCACAAGCATCATCGAAGATATAACTCTTAGTCATGACAACGTAGGAGATTTCCGTATGGGTGAATAAATGTAAAGGATATGAGCAAACGAATTTTGATTTTAACCGGCAGCCCACGACGGGGAGGTAACAGCGACCTTATGGCGGACGCTTTTGCGAAAGGAGCATCCGAAGCGGGCAACAGTGTTGTGCAGTTTAATACTGCGCATAAACATATTCAAGGATGCAGAGCTTGCGATAATTGTTTTAGCAAGGAGAATAAAGCCTGTATTTTTAATGATGATTTCAATGAACTGGCATCTTTGATGGCAGAAAGTGATGTCATCATATTCTGTACCCCTCTTTATTGGTACTCGTTTCCTACCCAGATAAAAGCTGCCATAGACAAGTTTTATTCTTTCATCATAGGTAAAAAAGATGTGCCTATTAAGGAATGTATGCTTCTTTCGTGTGGAGAGTTGGAAGACCCACATGTATTTGACGGTATAGTGCGTTCCTTTGAACTCATTGCGCAAGATAGGGGATGGAAAAACAGAGGCCATTATCTTGTAAATAGTGTCAATGAGAAGGGGGCTATTTCAAATACCGAACATCTACAAAAGATATATGATATCGGAAAGAAATTTTGAATTGTCTATTGAGGATGTTCTATAATCCAATTTGATATAGCATCTTTATTAGACTGAGCTTCAAAGACCATACAGCCCGTAAGCCTATAAAGACCTACGGGCTGTATTATCAATAATCAATGGCAATAACGCATGAATCGACATAACGCTGAAACAAGACACTTCCGTATGCTGACTTCCATAGGCTATCTACTAATAGCTTTGCTGGTAGGCGGCATCATGTACACATGGCTTGGCGAATGGCGAGACATGGAGGGACTGGAAGCCAAAAACCGAGAAATCGATGAATTTCGAAAAGAGGTAAACAATATTCATATTCATTTGATAGAGTTTTCTTTATTAGGTGAAACGATATTGGAATGGGATGATGAAGATTTAGGACTTTACCATGCTCGGCGTATGACAATGGACAGTATGCTTTGTCGGTTCAAAGCTATCTATCCGGTAGAACGCATAGACAGTGTACGCCATTTTCTCGAAGACAAGGAACGGCAGATGTGCCAAATCGTGCAGATACTTGAACAGCAACAAGCCATCAACGATAAGATAACCAGTCAAGTACCTGTAATCGTGCAGAAGAGTGTGCAGGAACAGCCCAAGAAATCCAAGCGCAAGGGTTTCTTAGGCATCTTTGGCAAAAAGGAAGAAGCGAAACCAACTGCGACTACTACGATGCTGCGTTCCCTTAATCGGAATATGATAGCCGAACAACAAGCGCAAAGCCGCCGTTTATCGGAACACGCCGATAGTCTTGCTGCACGAAATGCGGAACTCAACAGACAACTGCAAGGACTGGTAGTTCAAATAGACAAGAAGGTTCAAGCAGACTTACAGAAACGGGAAGCGGAAATAGCCGCCATGCGTGAAAGTTCTTTTATTCAGATAGGTGGCTTGACAGGATTCGTTGTGTTGTTATTGGTAATCTCTTACATAATCATCCACCGAAATATCACCCGTATCAAACGGTACAAACGAGAAACTGCGGATTTAATAGAACAGCAGATACAGTCTATCAAACAAAACGAGGCACTTATTGCCTCTCGTAAAAAAGCTGTTCATACCATCACCCATGAATTACGTACACCACTGACGGCAATAACGGGTTATGCCGGACTGATGCGGAAAGACTGCAATACGGATAAAACCGGGACGTATATCCGAAACATTCAGGAATCTTCTGACCGCATGCGTGAAATGCTGAACACCCTGCTGAATTTTTTCCGGCTGGACAACGGCAAGGAACAGCCTAATTTCTCCGCATGTAGGATTTCCGCAATCATACATACGCTTGAAACGGAGTTTATGCCAATCGCCATAAACAAAGGACTGACTCTGACAATACATTGCCACAAGGATGCCTTTGTATGTACAGATAAGGAACGCATCTTGCAAATCGGGAACAACCTGCTGTCCAACGCTATCAAGTTCACGGAGAGCGGCAGTGTTTCTTTGCGGGCAGATTATGATAACGGTATGCTGAAACTTATCGTCGAAGATACGGGTACAGGTATGACCGAAGAGGAACAGCAACGGGTATTCGGGGCGTTTGAACGTCTGTCAAACGCTGCCGCAAAGGATGGCTTCGGATTAGGTCTTTCCATTGTTCAGCGTATTGTGACAATGCTCGGCGGCACAATCCGGCTGGAGAGCGATAAAGGTAAAGGCAGCCGTTTCACGGTGGAAATCCCCATGCAGACAGCCGAGGAACTGCCGGAACAGATAAATAAAACACAAGTTCACCATAACAGTACATTCCATGAGGTAATTGCCATCGATAATGACGAAGTTTTGCTTCTGATGCTGAAAGAAATGTATGCACAGGAAGGGATACACTGCGACACTTGCAACGATGCGGCAGAACTTATGGAAATGGTAAGGAAAAAGGAATACAGTCTGTTGCTTACAGATCTGAACATGCCGGATATAAACGGCTTTGAGTTATTAGAATTGTTGCGTGCTTCCAACGTGGGAAATTCAAGGACCATTCCGGTGGTCGTGACAACCGCTTCGAGCAGTTGCAGCAAGGAGGAGCTTATAGAACGTGGATTCGCCGGATGCCTGCTCAAACCGTTCTCCATATCGGAACTGATGGAGATTTCTGACAAGTGCGCCATAAAAGGCAAACAGAATGAAAAGCCGGATTTCACCTCTCTGCTGTCATACGGCAATGAAGCCGTCATGCTGGAGAAATTGATAACGGAAACCGAAAAGGAAATGCAGTCGCTCAGGTATGCGGAACAACGGAAAGACCTTCCGAAACTGGACGCCCTAACACACCACCTGCGCAGCTCTTGGGAGATACTCCGTGCCGACAGACCGTTGTGGGAACTTTATAAACTGATTCATCACAATGGCACACCTGACGATAAAGCAATAGGCAATGCCGTAAGAGCCGTGCTGGATAAGGGTTCGGAGATAATCCGGCTGGCAAAAGAAGAAAGGAAGAAATACAACAATGGATAAGACAAAAATCATCGTGATAGAGGACAACATCGTGTATTGCGAGTTTGTCTGCAACCTGCTGGCACGTGAGGGATTCCGTACCGTGCAGGCTTTCCACCTCTCGACAGCGAAGAAACTTCTGCAACAAGCCGCTGGCAATGATATAGTAGTTTCTGACTTACGTCTGCCCGACGGTGACGGCATCGACCTGTTGCGCTGGATGCGCAAGGAGTGCATGACGCAGCCGTTCATCATCATGACCGACTATGCCGAAGTGAATACGGCGGTTGAAAGCATGAAGCTCGGTTCGCTGGACTACATACCCAAGCAACTTGTGGAGGATAAACTCGTGCCTCTACTCCGCAGCATACTGAAAGAACGGAATATCGGGCGGAGTCGTATGCCCGTGTTTGCCCGTAACGGTTCCGCCTTCCAGAAAATCATGCACCGGATAAGGCTGGTAGCCCCCACCGACATGAGTGTGCTGATCTTCGGAGAGAACGGCACGGGCAAGGAGCATATCGCCCACCATCTGCATGATAAAAGCAAACGTTCCGGCAAGCCATTCGTGGCTGTGGACTGCGGTTCACTCACCAAAGAGCTTGCGCCGTCGGCATTCTTCGGACATGTCAAAGGCGCATTCACCGGTGCGGACAGTGCCAAGAAAGGTTATTTCCATGAGGCGGAAAGTGGTACGCTGTTTTTGGACGAAGTGGGTAATCTCGCACCGGAAACCCAACAGATGCTTCTGCGTGCCATACAAGAACGGCGATACCGCCCGATAGGTGACAGAGCGGATAAGAGTTTTAATGTCCGTATCATTGCCGCTACCAACGAGAATCTGGAAAAGGCGGTCAATGAGAAGCGTTTTCGTCAGGACTTGCTGTACCGTCTGCACGATTTCGAGATAACCGTTCCGCCGTTGCGTGACTGTCAGGAGGACATCATGCCGCTGGCGGAGTTCTTCCGCGAGATTGCGAACAATGAACTGGAATGTAATGTTATCGGCTTTGACGGGGAAGCTCGGAAGACATTGCTGACCCATGCTTGGCCGGGAAATGTCCGTGAACTTCGGCAGAAAATCATGGGTGCGGTGTTGCAGGCGCAGACAGGACTTGTCACGAAAGAACATCTGAACTTGCCGTAACAAAACCTAACTCACCTGTCAGCTTCGCCCTGCGCAATGACACAGAGGATAAGGAACGGATTTTACGTGCGTTAAAGCAGGCAAACGGGAACCGCAAGGTTGCCGCTGAACTGCTCGGAATAGGACGTACAACACTGTACAGCAAACTGGAAGAATATGGATTGAAATATAAATTTCAGCAACCATAGCCGGCAATTCACCGGATTTGTATGATTTTGATTATCAGAATTTGGTTAATTCTTAAAATAATATTATCTTCGCATTGAGCTATTTGAAATGATTGGGAATCATGCAAAATGATGAAGATAGGTGGTTTCTAAACCATTACCTATACCTTTATTATTGGTTTGCAATTTATTGATAATCAAGCATACATTAGTTAGTGCAACAAATGTAAAAATGCAAAAGATAAAAACGTCACGTACCTGTTCTACTCGCTTAATCGTGAATTCTTTTGCAAGAATAATTTTAATCTCGTCCATCGTCAGGAACTCAGGATCGGTTTCTTCCAGTTTGAAGCGATAGTAAGCAAACGGATCTTTCTTTATCCAGTCGTTTTCCAAAGCAATACGGATAATCTTCTTCAAGTTCTTCAATCGGGTGATAGCTGAATTCTGCGCACAACCTTTTTCAATTTTCAAAAAAGCATCGAACTTAGAAATAAAGTTGGCTTCCAAGTTGTTTAGGGCAATATCAGATAATTGATATTCTTTCTTTATGAATTCCTCTAAATATCGGGTAGTGGTTTCATACCGTTGAACGGTCTTACTAACGAAGTCCTTACCGATTAGCTTACGGCTTTGTTCGTTATGCTCTCTGAATACTTGCAATAGCGTTTTACTATCTTCATCCACCCCATAATATAGCTTTCTCATAAGATCGACTGTAATAGTCTTACCTGTGGATTCCAGTTCTCTATAAATTTGGTGTATGCGAGAGCGTGTGATTTCCAAGTAGTGGTTCAGTTCCACCGACATACGATCTTTTCCTTTGGAGTTTTCTTTTGCCTGATTCCATAGATTTACAGGACAGCTTCTTTTTACTAAAACATCTACCATACAGCCGTTTACAGTAATTCTCATGCACACGGGTGCTTCTCCATTCTTTAATAATCTGGCTTTCTTGATAAAGAATAGCACATTGAAGGTTTTTCTAGCCATTTTTACATCGTTTTTAGAGTTACAAAACTATGTATTCTCTTCCAAAGTACGACCATGCAAAATGCTATGAATCAGTGAGAAAGAAGCTAAATCGTGGGACTTTTTTCAGCCTGATTTATGTACCACGATTTGCACACCAACAATATGCTTGAAACGGCTATTTTCTGCTATCTGCCAGAAAAAAGAAATCCCCGATAATGCTTGATTATCAGGGATTTGCTTGATTTTTCTTTTGTTTTCAGTGATCCGCCTGGGGCTCGAACCCAGGACCCCAACATTAAAAGTGTTGTGCTCTACCTGCTGAGCTAGCGAATCAGACCTTATTGCTGTTAAGCGGGTGCAAAGATAGGCACTTTTGTTTAAAAAACAAATGGATTAAGGGAAAAAGTTTTGAGAACGACTTCTGCTTTTACTCTTCTTGTTGATTATCAGTCTGTTCAAACTTGTGAATTTTTTCTCTGTTTATGATGAAACGTTGATAGTAGGAGAGCATAAGGGTGGTAAGCGGAAGTGCTATAATCATACCCAGCATACCCATCAATGAACCCCAAATTGATAAAGACAGTAGGATGATGGCAGGGTTCAGGCCCGTAATCTTCCCCATGACACGCGGTACGATGAATCCGTCTTGAATGGCTTGTACTATGATGAATACCGCAAGGGCCGATGCAATGATAATCCAGAAGTTCCCTCCCGTATCCGCTGCTTTCAGTATGGCCAGCACAATGGTAGGTATAAAGCCGATAATCTGCAAATAAGGCACTAGGTTTAAAGCGCCGATGAACAAGCCGAGCCCAATGGCCAGTGGGAAATCAATAATCAGAAAACCTATGCTGAACAGAATACCGATACACAATGCCACGAACGCTTGTCCGCGGAAGTACCTGTTCATGCCGTCTTTTACATCGTTCATCACACTGACTACGAAAGGCCGGTATTTTTGCGGTACCAGGTGGGTCCATCCTTCGGCAATGCTTTCGTAATCCAGCAATATGAAAACTATATAGAGAAGAATGAGGAAGAAAGTGAAGAAACTGAACAGCAGATTAACGGATTCTGACAACAAGGACCAGAGTCGGGGAACGGTTTCCTTGATGGCGTTCAGCATATTCTCTTCCTTGAACAATTGGGTGACAAACTGGGTGTCTATGTTCTCACGAAGGAATTCAGAGAGTGTTTTGGGCACATTGCCGTCGTGGGTTCCGTTGGAAAAGTAGTCTATTACCAAATCTTTTACCCTGACGAATTCGTCCATCAAGGGAGGCACAAGCAGATAGAATGCGGTTCCTCCTACAATCAGAATACTGAACAAGGCGCAGAAGATGGATATGACCCGGTTCTTGAGCCTTAATCTGTACTGGAAAAAGGTGACCAGGGGGTATATCAAATAGGCTATGAGCCATGCGATGAAGAATGGCAGCAATACGCCGCTCAGACGCTTAAAGAGCATAAGGACGCCGATAATGATGACCCCGAGTATGACACCGCGGATAAAACTGTCGAATGTAATCTTTTTGCGTTCCATAATGCTCTGTTTTTTGTATTCTTTAATGACCGCTTTCCTTTTGGTCGGCTTGGATGGCTTGCTGATAGCACTCCCGGCATAGCGGTTCATACTCTTCGGTTTCTCCCAGCAGTACTTGTTTGTCGTTCTTGACGGTGCGGTGGGAGAAGGAGGCGAGTTGGCCGCATTTCACACAGATGGCATGTACTTTGGAAACTTCGTCTGCAATGGCACACAGTCCCGGCATAGGGCCGAATGGAATACCGCGGAAGTCCATATCCAGTCCGGCTACAATGACGCGTATACCATTGTTGGCAAGCTGGTTGCATACATCAATCAGGCCACTGTCAAAGAACTGGGCTTCGTCAATGCCCACTACATCTATCTCTGAAGTGAACAGCAGAATACTGGCAGATGAATCGATGGGAGTGGAGGCTATGGAATGACTGTCATGCGATACTACATCGGCTTCGGAATAACGGGTGTCTATGGCAGGCTTGAATATCTCTACGCGTTGTTTGGCAAACTTTGCCCGTTTCAGTCTCCTTATCAGCTCTTCGGTTTTGCCGGAGAACATGGAACCGCAAATGACTTCAATTCTTCCCCTGCGTTTGGTCTCCTGTATATGATCTTCTGAAAATAATACCATGTTTTCAAGTGTTATATTTAAGCGCAAAAGTAACACTTTTGTTTGCTTTCCGATATTTTTTCATTATTTATTTCTACATTTGTAGCGTTAACACGGACTGTGTAAAGGATATGCAAACCTTATTAAACGACATAGAATTAGATATTCAAGAATTGAAATGTTTAATGCAGGCCATTTCAAGTGATGCCAATCCGACATTGAAGATTGTGGCAAAACGGAATATCCAGCAGATGAAGGCACGCTTGGAGGCGTTGCAAGAACTGCTTGAGGAGGCGCCAACGGCTGTTGTGCCGCCCCTGGAGGAACTCCCTGCTGTTACTACTCCTTTGACCGGACCGGCTTCTCCGGTTGAACCGGTCGTCCCTGATACAATGAAGCTGGATTGTGAAGAACCGGAAACTGTTCATACGGCTGAAGCGCTCCAGACTGTTGTAGCTTCGGCATCTCCTATTTTGGCAGAACGCATCAAGCCTGCCAAGGATTTGAAACATGCCATCAGTCTGAACGATTCATTCCGTTTTGTCCGCGAACTGTTCGCAGGCGATGCTGCACGGATGAATGAAGTGGTACGACGTTTGGGTGAGGCTCCTTCTTTGGACAAGGCTATGGATATTTTTGCTTCGGAAGTGCACCCGGATGAAGAAAATGAAGCCGCCGTCGATTTTATGGAACTCCTCAAAAAATATTTCAGCTAAACGACCGATAAGTATGGGAAAACTTTATGTAGTGCCTACCCCGGTAGGAAATTTGGAAGATATGACATTCCGTGCTATCCGGATTCTGAAAGAAGTGGATTTGATACTTGCTGAGGATACACGTACCTCCGGCATATTGCTGAAACACTTCGAAATAAAGAATGCGATGCAATCTCACCATAAATTTAATGAACATAAAACGGTTGAAAGTGTTGTTAATAGAATAAAGGGGGGAGAAACTGTAGCTTTGATTTCGGATGCAGGTACGCCAGGTATATCCGACCCGGGCTTTCTGGTAGTCAGAGAGTGTGTGCGTAACGGCATCGAAGTGCAATGCCTGCCGGGAGCGACAGCTTTTGTACCGGCATTGGTGGCTTCCGGACTGCCGAATGAGAAGTTCTGTTTTGAAGGTTTCCTTCCACAGAAGAAAGGAAGGATGAGCCGCCTGAAGGCATTGGCCGAGGAGCGTCGTACCATGGTGTTCTATGAGTCTCCCCACAGATTGGTAAAAGCTTTGACGCAGTTTACCGAACATTTCGGTGCCGAACGTCAGGCTTCTGTTTCGCGGGAAATCTCAAAGATGCACGAAGAAACGGTGCGTGGAACGCTTACAGAATTGATTGAACATTTCACGGCGAACGAACCGCGCGGTGAAATTGTGATTGTAGTAGCAGGAATAGACGATTAAATAACTTCATTAACCAAACGTAAAACGAAAGCGTATGAAAAAGTTAGCAGTTTTAATTGTATGCGCGGCTGTAATGGCTTCGTGTGACAGCTTCTCTGGTGGCAGTAAGAACCAGCTGAAAGCTGAAAATGATTCTTTATTGATGGAACTGACTCAGCGTAATGCTGAATTGGACGAGATGATGGGCACTTTCAATGATATTTCAGAGGGATTCCGCCAGATTAATGCAGCAGAGAGCCGTGTGGATTTGCAGCGTGGTGCTGTGGCAGAAGGCTCTTTGAATGCCAAGCAGCAGATTGCGTCGGACATTGAATTTATCCGTAAACAGATGGAAGAGAACAAGGAACAGATTGCCAAACTGCAATCTATGTTGAAAAACAGTAAGAATAACTCTGCCCAGTTGAAGAGGGCTGTGGAGTCCCTGACTCAGGAGTTGGTGGCAAAGACCCAGCGTATTGAGGAATTGCAGGCTGAGCTGGCTTCCAAGAATATCCGTATCCAGGAACTGGATGCTGCCGTAACCGGTTTGTCTACTGAGAAAGAAGAATTGACTGCCGAAAATGAGGCGAAGGCTCAAACCGTTGCCGAACAAGATAAGGCACTCAATACGGCTTGGTTTGTATTTGGTACGAAGAAAGAGTTGAAGGACCAGAAGATATTGACAAATACCGGACTTTTCAAAAAAGGCCAGGTGCTGAAAGATTCTGATATCAACAAGGACTACTTTACACAAGTGGATATCCGTACGACAAAAGAGATTAAACTATACTCTAAAGATGCTGATATCTTGACTACTCATCCCGCGGGCTCTTATGCGTTGGAGAAGGATGATAAAGGACAGTTGACTTTGAAGATTACAAATCCGAAAGACTTCTGGAGTGTGTCCAAGTATTTGGTAATCCAGGTAAAATAATACTGTTATAGACTGATACAGAACGGACGCAGGTTATTGGAATTGATAATCTGCGTCTATTTTTATATATCCCTTTCCTTTAAATTATGGCATCCCAATATAAGAACCTGTTTTTTGACCTGGACGATACGCTTTGGGCATTTTCCCTTAATGCACGCGATACATTCGAAGAGATGTATCACAAGTATGATTATGGCCGTTTCTTTCGTTCTTTCCAGCATTTCTATACGCTTTATCAGCATCGTAATGTAGAGCTGTGGGAAGAATACGGCAGAGGGCAGGTCAGTAAGGAAGAGTTGAACCGCCAGCGTTTTCTATATCCTTTGGAGGCAGTAGGGGCGGGGGATGCTGCTTTGGCCGAGGCTTTTTCTGATGATTTCTTTTCGGTCATTCCCACAAAAAGTCGGCTGATGCCGCATGCGTATGAGGTACTGGAATATTTGGCGGGGAAATATAACCTCTATATCCTTTCCAACGGCTTCCAGGAGCTGCAATGTCATAAGATACGTTCGGCAGGCATTGACCACTTTTTTAAGAAGATTGTTCTCTCTGATGACATCGGTATCTTGAAGCCCTGGCCCGAAATCTTTCATTTTGCACTTTCTGCCACACAATCCGAAGTGCGTGATTCTTTGATGATAGGCGATAGTTGGGAGAATGATGTGGCAGGAGCCAAAGGAGTGGGCATGCACCAAGTGTTTTATAATGTAACAGGGAAGGAAGAACTGCCTTTCCAACCGACTTATCATATCAGTAATCTGAAAGAATTGATGCAGATTTTGTGACATTGAAATTTTTAGTTGTACTTTTGTCTGCAGAAACGTATATTATACAGCTATGGACACAATCTTACCTTTCGCTTTACTTTGTTTTACCTCCTTCTTTACGTTGACAAACCCTCTTGGCACCATGCCGGTGTTTTTGACCATGACGCATGGAATGACGGACCGTGAACGGCAGTCGGTAGTATCGCGCGCCACTCTGGTTGCCTTTATTACGATTATGGTTTTTACGTTTGCGGGACAGTTCCTCTTTAAATTCTTCGGTATCTCTACCAATGGCTTCCGTATTGCCGGTGGAGTTATTATCTTTAAGATTGGCTTCGATATGCTGCAAGCCCGTTATACCCCAATGAAGCTGAAAGACGAGGAAATCAAGACTTATGCCGATGATATTTCCATTACTCCTCTTGGAATTCCGATGCTTTGTGGTCCAGGTGCCATAGCCAATGCCATTGTGCTGATGCAGGATGCCCATACCATTCAGATGAAAGGAGTTCTTATAGGAATGATTGCCTTTATTTATCTGATTACCTTTTTCATATTGCGTGCTTCCACACGGCTGGTCAAAATCTTGGGTGAGACGGGAAACAATGTGATGATGCGTCTGATGGGGCTTATTCTGATGGTTATTGCCGTTGAGTGTTTTGTCAGCGGAGTGAAACCGATATTGGTGGATATATTGAAAGAAGGAGGCATACCATCACTGGCACCCCTCCTCTAAACACTTTATTTATAAAAACACATTGGGAAAATTCCCAAGTTTCTTTAGGCTACTATTGATTAATAGCCTGGATTTTGTTCTATGTTCGGATTGGCATTGATTTCACCTACGGGAATCAATGGGAGCGCTTTCTTGGAATCTCGATTGAATGTACGCGCTTCTTCGCTCAATACGTCGTGCCATCCTCTGGCATTAACGTCCGTGTAGCGTGTAACAGTTTCACCTCGGCGCATAACATCGAAATAGCGCTGTCCCTCACCTACAAGTTCCTTGCGGCGTTCAATGTAGATGCGGTCTAATGTGATATTTCCGCTGGTTACTTGTTTGCTTTCATCCGTTGTACGGTTGGAGATGATATCATTCAGCAAGTTGGCAGCCTTGTTCTTGTCTCCGGCTTGGAAAGCTGCTTCTGCTGCTGACAAGTAAACTTCTGACAAGCGTAGCAATGGGACATTGGAGTAACGCACATCTCCGTTTACAGCAGGCATTTTGTTGATGTAAACTTTGCGCTTGTCAAATCCTCCTGCTGCCGCTGCCAATAATATGTCGTTACGGATGTCTGCCGGGTCGGATGTAAGCATGTCAGAGAAGTCTTTTGTGACAATTACATCTCCATATCCGGGAGAAGCGCCAGCCTTGTCGGCATATAAATAGGCAATACCTTCACGGTCTGTCCAGTCAGTATTGTTGTTGATGGAAATCTCGAACATGATTTCTTTTGAATGATTGGCATCACTTTTGCTCCATGCAGCAACATATTCTGACGGTTCCCAAAGTTTGTAAGACGAGTTTGATATGATGTCTTCTGCTACGGATAAGGCCTTGCTCCATTCGCCTTTTGTCATATATACACGTACCTGCAAGGCTTTGGCAGCCCAAAGGTTGACATAACCCACTTCATTGGTTTTGGGCAGTGCATTTGAGTTGATTGCATCTGTCAAATCTTTTTCAATAGCCTCATAACATTGGGCTACCGTGCTGCGGCTTGGCTTTTCTGTCGATTCTAGTGGGGAGGTAGCGATGGGCACACCGAGTGAGTTGCCTTGATCTACCGTATAAGGTTTACCGTAGATACGTGTAAGGTCAAACAGTGCCATGGCGCGCAGAACTTTTGCTTCTGCATCATATTGGTCAATAGTGGCTTTTGCCTCTGCCGCGTCGGTCAGGTTGCCACTTTCTGCTGCCTGAATCAGACGGTTGGCGCGTGCTATGACTACATAAGGCATCTGCCATACGGCTGTTGAGGTGGTGAAATTGTCGGCAGTTGTATATTCCATATAATAGTAGAAGTTTGCTCTTCCACTTCCACCGTTATATTCATATTGGATATCTTCCCCTCTCATGTCACCGTATACGAACATGAGGCGTCCATAATAATTAATCAGGCTACTGTTACCTTTAACGGCAGCATAAAGTCCCGTCCGCACATTGGCCAAATCATCGCTGTTCTTGATTGCGGTTTCAGCATCTATTCCGTCTGCGGGTGACTGATCCAGCCAACTGTTGAGGCATGATGAAGTGCTGACTGCCATAGCTGCGCAAAGCGTTGCTGTGTATAATGTCTTTAATATTTTCATTTTCGTATCTTTATTAGTTAGAAATTCAATTCTATTCCGAATGTATATGTTCTCAATGCCGGAGTCTCAAATGTGCATAGTCCGTCTACACGCATTTCCGGATCTACAAATAAGTCTTTAGACTTCCATGTAAGCAGGTTGGAACCAGAGAAGTAGATTCTGGCTTTGCTGAGCCCAAGCTTGCTGATATAGTTTTGCGGAATGCTTACACCTAATGTGAGGTTCTTCAGACGTAGATAATCAGTAGGCATCAGCCAGCGTGAAGACAGTGAAGCTGCGCTTCCATATTCAAATTTAGGCAATGTGGCATTCGTGTCGCCCGGGCCCGTCCACATCTTTGAGATGTCATAGTATGTCGGTACGGCACCACCGTATAGATATGAACCGCCATTGGAGTGCTGCCAAGTGGAGTAGTCAAAAGCATCACCACCCAATGAATAAGTGAAAGTGAAGCCCAAGTCGATAAACTTCCATTTGAGGTTGTTGGTAAGACCGCCTTCTATACTAGCCTGATGCTTGCCTACAATAGTTTTGTTGGCTTCAGAGATATTTGTAGTAGTCTTGCGGGCGTTCTCTGTTCCGTCATTCAGATAGAACATTTCTTTACCGGTCTCAGCGTCGACTCCGGCGTATTCATAAACATAGTATGAATAGTAAGGTTCGCCTACACGGTGAATCAGCGGTCCTGATACGATTTCATTCTGCTGGCCATCCAATTTGGTCAGTTTGTTGCTGTTGTGTGCCATGTTCAGAGAAGTGGTCCACGTGAAATCCTTGTTTCTGAAATTGGTTGATGTAATGGTCAACTCAAAACCGGAGTTCTTCAGTGAACCGATGTTTTGCGGAGTGGTATATCCATAATTGCCATCATAATATCCGCCAACTTGTGATACGGGGAGGTCGTATATAAGGTCGCTGGTTTTACGCTGATAGTAGTCGAATGTTACAGAGATACGGTCAATGAATGAAAGGTCGAGACCGATATTCCATGTTTTGTTCTTTTCCCATTTCAGGTCTGGGTTTGCAATTCCGACGATTGACATTCCTGACTGTCCATTGTATATGATTCCATATTTATAAAGATTCATATAAGCGTAATAGTCTGAAGGTTGCGTTCCGTTTACACCGTATGACACACGGAGCTTTCCATCTGTCAATACACTCTTGACAGGATTCAGGAAACTTTCGTCTATGAATCTCCATGCTCCGGAAACCGACCAGAAACTTCCCCAACGGTTTTCTCTTGCCAGACGTGAACTTCCGTCGGTACGATAGCTGAGACCGAGATAATATCTGTCTGCGTAGTTATAATTGGCACGTCCGAGGAACGAAGTCATGCGATAGCTCTGTCTGTTGGTCTCGGCACTTGTTGAACCGGCATTTGTCAATTCGTACAAATCACCCGGATAGTCTTGGCCTGCCATGTAGTTGAAAGCATATTCCGTATCTTGTGTTTCAAAACCAAGCAGGGCATCAATATTGTGCAGACCGAAAGAGTTGATGTAAGAGAGCTGGGTTTGTGTATTCAGCTGGTCATTACGATTGACAATACGCTGCATGACACCACCCGGAGCGCCGTTGTTTGAGTGTCTGTCCCAAAGAACATCATTGGTACCTTGTGCGTAATCATAAGCAATCTTTTCACTTAAATTCAACTTGTCCCAAATATTATAGGTCAACTTGATTGTATTGAATGCCTTCATCAGGGTATAAACGTCGGAGCTGTGTTCTCTTTCATACAAAGGATTGACTCCAAATACGCCGCAACCATTGTTTAATGTGCCGTCTTCATTATAAGGGGTTGATGAGGGGCTCTGGAAGAATGCGTAATTGGCCACAGGCCCATCATAGGAGGTCGCTTCATTGGTTTTGTTTTGTCTTACTTTTGAGAATTGGCTTGTAACTTGAACCTCAAAGTCTCCAAACTTATGAGTGAGGTTTGCATTACCAGTGAAACGTTCCAGACCTTGTTTATAAATGATACCTTCCTGATTGGTATAAGCAGCTGAGGTGTAGAACTTGGTACGGTCGTTACCGCCAGATACGCTCAACTGGTAGTTCTGATGAGAACCGTTACGGAAAAGCAGGTCTTTCCAATCCGTCCATCCGGTCGAGGGTTTTGAAGCAAAATCCTCGATGTTTTGGTCTGCAAAAGTTGCGGCATCTGCATCGGACATGTTTCCGGTGTATAACCCGTAATTCTTGAGACCGGTCCATAAGAGTTCGCGGCGCGAGTCACCGTCGAGCATAGGACGATAATCTATTGCCATGTTTGAGAAACCCCAGTCAGAGCGGAAACTTACATTTGTTTTGCCTTGTTTTCCGCTTTTCGTCGTAATGACCACAACACCGTTAGCAGCACGCGAGCCGTAAAGAGAGGCAGCAGCCGCATCTTTGATAACTGTGATAGACTCGATGTCATTGGTATTGAGTGAAGACAAAATATCAGTTCCTGCATCACTATAAGTGAATTCGGATAAGTCTCCACTTGTGACCGGTGTTCCGTCAATAACATAAAGCGGATTGTTTCCGGCATTGATGGAACCCATACCACGTACACGTATACTGCTTACAGAACCCGGATTACTTGAACTTGAGCCAAAAGTAACACCAGCGACATTACCAGAAAGTTTGTCGGCAACAGAAAGAACAGGTACATCTTCCAAGGTGGAAGTGTTTACAGTAGAAGCAGCTCCAGTAAATGATGCTTTTTTAAATGTACCGTAACCGGTAACCACAACCTCTTCAAGCAGCTCAGAATCGGATTTCAAAATTACCTTTACATGAGGTTTAATCGTTACTTCTTGGGTTTGCATACCAACAAACGAAATCACCAGAGTTTTCGCGGAACTTGGTACGTTTGGTAATGTAAAATCACCATCTACACCGGTAATAGCACCAATTTGTGTACCTTTTACCAATACAGAGGCTCCAATAACTGGCTGCCCGTCTTCTTCAGAAATTACAACACCTGTAACCTTCTGGGTTTGGGCAGTTACTAGGCCTATTCCGACAAAAAGACAGGCCAATAACAGCATTAATTTTCTTTTCATAAATTCTCTCTTAAAGTTTAACTTTACATTAATTGTTTCTTTACTCTAACAAAGTGCAAATATATTAATAAAACTGAAACGAACAACTATTTTATTGAAAAAACCTTGTAAATCTATCAATTTGTTAATTAAACATGCCACTTTATGCTTAATAACAGATTTTTCACACTTAAAAAACCTAAACTGGCTTATGTTTACTATCACTATGATTCCCTCTTTTAGGATGATTTTTCCAAGAAATACACATATTTTAAAACAAAATGGTTAATAAATAAGCCGCTAAAACAGAGAACGGACCTGATTTTGAAACAAATTGAGAGTTCCCGGAGGCTAAATACCGATTAATAGCTAAACACAAAAAGACACTTTTTAGAGATATTAATTCTTATTCTAATCCCATCGAGCACAGAATATCGTCTTATTTGTTATTGGTATTAATTAAAATCAAGTAAAATGAGTAAGATTATTTACAATCTAGTGTACAACAGAAAAAGAAGCCTGAATAAAAAAGGAATGGCATTGGTACAAGTAGAAGCCTATTTGGACAGAAAGAAAAAGTATTTTTCAACCAAAGTTTATTTAAAGCCAGAACAGTGGGACAATAAAAAGCTTATTGTGAAGAATCATCCTAATGCAGATGCGCTGAATAGATTGATATATGAGTTCATGGCTATGATAGAAAAAAAAGAGTTGGAATTGTGGCAGCAAGGAAGGCGTATTTCATTAGAGTTACTAAAGGATGTTTTGAGCACAAGCGAAAACAAAACCGCTTTTATTCCTTTTTTTAGGCAAGAGATAGCAAACTCTACTCTAAAAGAAAGCACAAAACGAAATCATCTCTCCACTCTTTCATTATTACAACAGTTCAAAAAGGATGTAACCTTTTCTGATTTAACATTCGAATTCATATCCTCCTTTGAATATTTCTTGCAATCAAGAGGTTATCACACAAATACGATAGCCAAACATATGAAGCATCTGAAGCGACATATAAATGTCGCCATCAACAAGGATTATATGGAGATACAAAAATACGCTTTTCGAAAGTACAAGATTAAAACTATAGAAAACAAGCATACGCACTTATCTCCTGAAGAGTTGGAGAAGTTGGAGAAATTAAGCTTGGCTGGCAGATATACTAAATTGCAAAAGACTTTAGATGCATTCTTGTTTTGTTGCTATGCAGGAATGAGATATTCTGATTTTATCAGTTTATCACCCGATAACATCGTGGAGATTCGTCAAGAAACCTGGCTAATTTATAAATCCATAAAGACGAGTACAGAAGTCAGATTACCTCTTTATCTCTTATTCGAAGGAAAAGGGCTTGTTATTCTGGACAAATATCGGGATGACTTACAAAGCTTCTTTCATTTAAGGGATAACTCTAATGTGAACAAGGATTTAATTGTGATTTCCCGCCTAGCTGGTTTATCAAAAAAAATTTCATTTCACACTGCTCGCCATGCTAATGCAACACTATTGATTTATAATGGAGTAAACATCACAACGGTGCAAAAATTATTGGGGCATAAAAGTGTTAAAACCACACAAGTGTATACAAATGTAATGGATATGACTATAGTGCATGATTTAGAAAAGAACCATGCACTCATGCCTTTGCCTAAAAAAACACGAACTTAGCATAGCCAATACTACACTTTCATATCGTTAGTCATATACTTCTCCTTTAAAGTCTGTTCATTCACTATTCAGTTTCAGTTTGCTCGCTGCAAACTTACTGCATACGTTTTGCAGTACCACTGCATATTGTTTGCAGTATCACTGCATATTGTTTGCAGTATCACTGCATATTGCTTGCAGCCGCGCTGCATATTAGTTTGCAGTACCACTGCAACAGCTTTGCAGTATCACTGCAATAGGTTTGCAAAATTTTGCAGTAAGAAACTACTGAGAATCAATCAGGTATAGTGTAGTGCTAATAGAAGATTGACATTGGTGTGTTATCAATATTTAAGGCTGGTTGGAGGTGTGGAAGCAAATTTTGCTTCCACACTTTTGAGTTGCTTCCACAGCACTTGTAATACCGATGAATAAAGGAATACAAGGAGTGGGTGGAAGTGTGGAAGCAGAAATGATGAAAACTCTTATGAAGAAACAACAGTTGTCTTGATTATTTGGCTAATCACAAAGTTTTGAGTTTACTGTTTTTTGAAGCTATTGAAATATTCTTTTACATAGACTTTAGTACTTTCGCTAATAAAATGACAATGTAGAGTAAATGCTTCATCGAAAGCAGTTAGGATGATAGATGTTGACAAAAGATATTCTTCATATAAGAGAAATAATCATTTAAAATCTTTAAGCAACGTATTAACTTTATGATATACATATGATAACCAAGTCATTAATTCAACAAATAGTATCACAGCAGTAAGGTTTTATGCATTGTACCCCTATACACATACCTTGTGAGAAAGGGAATTTCGCTATAGTGATTTCTATTACATGGTATAATTGCTTGATTATTAATAAAATAAAAGAGTTGTAGTTCCGCGAAAACTCTGGTGATTTCGTATATTGGTATGCAGACGCAGGAAGTGGCGATTAAGCCGAGTGTAAAGGTGACAATGAGAAGCAATGCAGAAGCTTTGGATGAGGTTGTGGTAGTGGCATACGGTACTGCTAAAAAAGAATCGTTGACCGGTTCTATCTCGGTGGTTGACAATAAGAAAATAGAGAAGCGCATCACAACCAGCGTAACCGGTGCACTTGAAGGTGCCGCACCGGGTGTACAAGTGAACAATACATATGGTGAACCCGGTTCTGCCCCCAGCATCCGTATCCGTGGTTTTGGTACATTGGTTTCAGGTGCTTCAGATCCTCTGTATGTAGTGGACGGAGTCCCTTTCGATGGAAACATGGCCGAACTAAACTCTAATGATATTGAAAGCATGTCCATCTTGAAAGATGCTGCTTCGGCTGCATTATACGGTAACCGTGCTGCCAACGGTGTTGTCATCATTACAACCAAGAGCGGACGAAACACTCATAAACCGAGTATTACGCTGCAAATGAATCAAGGTATGTATAACAGAGGTATTCCCGAGTACGACCGTCTGGATGCAGACCGCTGGATGGAAGCTACCTGGATGGCCAAGAAGAATGCCATGATGAGCAATGCCGGCATGTCGGCAAGCGATGCTGCCGCATATGCCACGGGACACGTGGTTAGTGAATCTATCGGTCGTAATATCTACAATGCCGCTGGTGATAAGTTGTTTGACAATAACGGAAAACTGATTGCCACTCGCCTGGCTGGCTATGACGACTTGGACTGGCAGAATGCCATCGAACGCACGGGACACCGTCAGGAATACAATCTTTCCGCCGCCACTTCGGGAGAGAAATACAACGTGTATTCTTCCATAGGCTACTTGAATGAGAAAGGATATGTAAAAGCCACAGGTTACGAACGTTTCTCCGGGCGTATCAACACTACTTATACACCTAACAAGTGGTTCAAGGGTGGCGTGAACTTGACTGGCTCGTGGACCAAGCGTGACTATAACAGTAATGCCAGTGGCAACTATTACGCCAATCCGTTCTACATTACTCGTTATATGGCTCCGGTCTATCCGTTGTTTATGCACAATGCCGACGGTACATACCAACTGGATGCCGATGGTAACAAAATTTATGACACCACTTCATCTTATCTGAGTAACCGCAACATCGCTTACGAAATGTTGTATAATAAGCAGGAAAGTGTGCGTAACGTATTGGGCGGACAAGCTTTTGCCACCATCTCGTTGCCGTATGGACTTTCATTAACTGTAAAAGGTGACCTGAACAACAGCACTTCGAACAATAAGAAATATGACAATCCCGAAATTGGAGACGGTGCTACGAATGGCGGTCGTTTGACAAGTTATGCCTACCAATACAAGACTGTAACCTTGCAGGAAATTCTGAGCTGGAACTATCAATTTAATCAGGTACACAACGTGGAAGCTATGGTGGCTCACGAGAACTATAGTTGGGAGCGCAAGTACACTTCCGGAATGAACACCGGTATGGCTGTAGACGGAAACCTTACTATGGGTAATTTCCTTAACAACTCTTATTTTTCCGGAAGTGATGATGAGGACAAGACGGAGTCTTATCTGGCACGCGTAAAGTATAATTATGACAACCGTTATTTCGTAGAAGGTTCGTTCCGTCGTGACGGTTCCTCACGCTTCCACAAGGACAATCGCTGGGGTAACTTCTATTCTGTTGGTGCCAGCTGGAACATGAAACAAGAAGCTTTCTTGCAAGATGTAGATTGGGTGGATGCCTTGAAGTTGCGCGCGTCCTATGGTGAAGTCGGTAACAATATGGGCGTAAGCCTTTATGGTCACATGGCTCTTTATACCATTGACAAGAACGGTGGTGAAGCCGCTTTGGTAAAACAATCACTTTCAGCACCGGACATCAAGTGGGAAACTACACAGACGGTGGATGTTGCCGTAGAGGGGCGTCTGTTCAACCGTCTGAACTTCCAAATAGGCTATTTCGACAAACGTTCCAAAGACCTGCTGTTTGAGGTACGCCTACCGCTTTCTGCCGGTTCTTATCCTTGGGTTGCCGATACTGCCCCGATGAACCTGACGCAATACAAGAATATCGGTACCGTATCCAACCGTGGCTGGGAAATCTCTTTGAATGCCGATGTCATCAACAACAATGACTGGAAATGGAACATCGGCGCAGACGCTACTTTCCTGAAGAATAAAATCGTGAAACTGCCCGATGGAAAGGACATCTTGCATGGTATGCAAAACTACTCCGAAGGACACTCCATCTACGAATGGTACACTTACCACTTCGAAGGTGTGGACCAGATGACCGGTACTTCTCTCTATACACTGGATCCGGACAAGAAAGCCGCCGCCCAAGAAGCCGGTGCATTGACTACCATCAACGGTACGGACTATGCTACCGCGACTTCATACGCCAAACGTGACTGGGCCGGCAGTGCACTTCCTACGGTTTACGGTTCTATCAGCTCAGCTCTTTCTTGGAAAAACTGGGATTTGAACATGCTGTTTACTTATTCTTTAGGCGGTAAAACATACGATGGCAGTTATGCCAGCTTGATGGGTGTGTCTGAATCCGGTGCTGCCGGCAGCGCTTACCACAAGGACATCCTGACTTCTTGGAAAGAAGTTCCTGCGGGAATGACAGAAACTTCTGCCAATCGCATTGATCCGAACGGAACTCCGCGCGCCGACTTTTACAAATCGTCCGACCTGAATGCCACCAGCGACCGTTGGCTGACAAGCTCTTCTTACTTCGTATTCAAGAACCTGAACCTCTCCTACAGCTTGCCCAAGCGTTGGCTGAAAAGTGTAGGTATAGAAGGCCTTTCGCTGACTGCCGGTGTAGAGAACCTTTTTACATTGACTTCACGCAAAGGATTGAATCCGCAGTATTCCTTCAACGGAGGTTCGGACGATACGTATGTGACAGCCCGTGTTTATAACTTCGGACTGACTGTGAAATTCTAAAGGTATAACCATATAATTTGTATTAGAAATGAAAAAGATTATCAATAAATTGTTCGCAGGAAGCCTATTGGCAGGTATGATGCTGGTGTCTTCTTGCGCCGGTGACTATCTGGATACAGCACCTACAGACTCAACCGGAGCAACCGATGCCGTAGGTACCACGGCCAATGCCATGAAGGCATTGAACGGTATCGCCAAAATCATGACAACACAACACTCCTATTTTGGAGGTGGATTTGCTGGTGAGAACAACATAATGATTCAGTATGAAAGCTACCCGAGTGAAAATTACAATTACAACCTCTACGCATCCGGTTGGTCTCCTATCTTCAATCAAGAGTTCCACACACGTGCCAACTCCATTTACGATGCTTACGCATGGTATTACTATTATACCATAGCAGGTAATGCCAACACCATTCTTGCCAATATAGACAATGCCGAAGGTACGGAAGCGGAAAGGGATTTTGTCAAGGCATCTGCACTGACTTTTCGTGCATACGCTTTCGAAAAACTGGTACACTATTATTGCTGGCGCTGGCAAGATTCCAACAATGGTGCTTCGCAGGGGATAGTACTTCGTTTGGACGAATCTACCGGTGGACAAGGTTATGCCACATTAGCTGAAACATACGCACAGATTTATAAAGATTTGGATGAAGCCATCATGCTGTTTGAGCAAAGCGGTATGGACCGTAATGCCTCACAAGTATGGATGCCGAACATCAATGTGGCACATGCCATCTACGCCCGTGCCGCTCTTACCAAGCAAGATTATACCAAAGCATTGACAGAAGCCAAGCTGGCTCGTCAGAACTACCCACTTATGAGCAATGCGGAATATCATGCAGGGTTCTGTAATCCGACTAGTGAATGGATTTTCGGAAGTTTTGGTAGCTCACAAGAGAATAATTGGTATTGGAGTTATGGTACTCAATATGCATGTAACGGATATTATGCGAGCACTCAACAGACCGGTGCAGGCTCTATCGGTCGTGAACTGATTAATCGCATTCCCAACGACGATGCTCGTAAGGCACTGTTCCTAACCGAAGACAAATTCCCCGGCTATAACTTCAATGACGGTTCAGCCATGGATTTAGGCTACGGCATTCTTGGAATGGGAGATGATGAGAAAAAAGCAGATGCTCTTTGGGAAGAAGCAGCTGCCTATTGCCAGAAAATGGCGGTCAGTGGCCTGGAAGCTCCTTATCAGGCTGGTTATATGTATCTGGGGGGACAACTGAAGTTTTATGTATTCGACACTCCGGGCGTCAGCTACCTGCCTTTCATCCGTTCATCGGAAATGGTATTGGTAGAGGCAGAGGCTAATTATTTCTTGAATGACGAGACTGCTGCTCGTGCCGCACTGGTAGAACTGAATGCCACTTCCGGACGTAATCCTGAATACACTTGCGACAAGAGTGGCGAAGCTCTTTGGAATGAAATTATGGACTATCGCGAATTGGAACTCTGGGGTGAAGGTTTTGCATGGAGCGACTACAAGAGATGGAACCGCGACATAGTCCGTCACAGTTTTGCCGAAGGTGGTAATGCTCACATTTCCGTTGCAAAAACCATTCCTGCCTCCGGTGTCAACAAATGGACATGGGATGTACCTTTGAATGAAACTGATTACAACGATGAGTTGAATCTTGGAGGAAAATAATTCTACCGGAATTATTCTATAAATAAAGTGTTTTTTGAGAGAGGGGATGCTATAAAGCATTCCCTCTGTTATTAGAGGAGAACAATAAAAGCGTTTCCACACTATTCTCAGGATATTTGCCTGCCATTTGGTATTCATCAATGATCACTAGAGGGGAGGGCTATCTATATAGCGCAAGTGGGAAAGGCAAGTACTTTGCTCCACCTCAATTCGTAAAACGTACTTTGGTAAACAGATATTTCATCAAGAAGAAAATAAGGATAGATGATATGTGAGAAATGTGGAGTTCTCAAAAGAGTCCTGTACTTCTCATACCTGCGGAACAATCAACTTTTAAAAAACAATAACTATCAATTATCCATAATCTTATAAAAATGTCGTATGTTTGCAATTAGATAAATGCATGAATATGGATTCTAAAAAACAGCTCTACATCATTAGTGGTTGTAATGGTGCGGGTAAGACTACGGCATCTTACACTGTGCTACCGGATGTTCTGGAATGCAAGGAGTTTGTTAATGCAGATGAAATAGCTCGTGGATTATCTCCTTTCAATCCCGAAAGTATGGCTATTGAAGCCGGACGGTTGATGTTACAAAGGATTAATGAATTGCTGAGAAATCAACAAAACTTTTCTATAGAAACCACACTTGCCACAAGAACTTACACCCGCCTTGTCCATCGTGCGCAAGAGCAAGGATATAAAGTCAATTTAATATATTTCTGGTTGAGTTCGCCCGACTTGGCTATTCAGCGTGTAGCCCAACGTGTACGTAATGGTGGGCACGACATTCCCAAAGAGGTTGTGATTCGGCGTTATCAAGCAGGTATCAATAACTTTTTCAATATTTATATGCCCTGTGTGGACTATTGGCTATTGGCAGATAATAGCGAGACACCCCGTATTATTGTTGCTGAAGGCGGACGGGGGATGGAGATGCATATACATCATATTGAACGATTTAATAAAATACAAAGTTATGTCAGAGAATGAAAGAAAAGAACTGAGCGAAAAGTTACATTTCGGTTTGGCATTAGCCGAACGCCGTATGCTTGAAGAAAAAGCATTGCGCAATGAATGCATTATACAAGGCTTGCCCAATGGAGAAATTAAAAGTGTACCTGCACGTATCATGCTGCGTAAACTTTATGGAGAAGAACTGAAACAATAGGAGTATCCTTTCTTCAATAAGCAGCAAACCTGGATTGCCCGCACGATATGAGAGCTAGAGTGGGTCACAAAAGCATATTCTGCATTTCCTATTATGATAAAAATATCTCCACCCAAGCGACGTAATTTCATGTAGACTATATTTTCTCATAATAGGTATTCCTCATCAGAAAAATATAATCCCAAACAAGAAACCAAAAACATTGTTTACTACATAAATCTTTGGGGAATTAAAGAACTAAACCTTGACTGAACAATCGTTTTTCCATCCGAAAAGGGCAGGTTTACATTTTTGACATACTTCCAATAGTAGTTTTTCGCAGTTACAGAGTTCTTTACTTCAATTACTTTTGTATTTGGAATAAACAAACGGATATCTCCATTTAAAATAAGGACAATTGCATAGTGTTCTATGCATAAAATGGATAAATGGGTAAGATGGTATCTATGTAACCTTTATAATTTCAATAATATTTTATATAATGCTTTACGTTTTCATGGATGTAACAAACAATACAAGTAAATAATTGACAAAAAACAACTAAACGATAGATGTTGACATAAGCATTCATTCTTAAAAAAAAAGAAATCCTAACGTTATGATTATAACATATTAGTACAGAATCAGACTATTATAAATCAGCACATTACTATTACAAATAGTATCATATAAGTAGATTGTCATGTATAGTGAACATGTATAGAGTATCTCCCAAAGGGGAACACTTCCTTTTGAAACTTTCTTGAATTATTGTACCTCCTTTATTACCAACAAGATACACATATTGTAGTTCCGCGAAAACTCTGGTGATTTCGTACATCGGTATGAAGACTCAAGAAGTGGTAATCAAACCGAGCGTAAAAGTGGTTATGATGCCTGATACAGAGATACTTGATGAAGTAACAGTAGTGGCTTATGGCACTAAACGTAAACAAGATTTGGTGGGTTCTATCAGCAGTGTAAAGAATGAGATTATCAGTAATTCACAAGCTACATCCGTGTCCAATGCATTAGAAGGAGCTGTGGCTGGTTTGCAAGTTGTAAGTTCTTCCGGCCAGCCGGGACAAGATGCCAATATCGTATTACGCGGTATCGGTTCTATTTCGGCCAGCAACAATGCACTGATTGTAGTAGATGGTGTGCCCTTCAACGGCAAGTTGTCGGACATCAACCCTACAGACATTGCTTCAGTGAACGTGTCGAAAGATGCTGTATCCAACTCTTTGTATGGTTCCCGTGCAGCAGGTGGTGTGGTCATGATTACTACCAAGACCGGACGCAAAGACAAGGTGGCCATCAACTTTAACGGCTCCTGGGGTGTGGCACAGCGTGCGTACAAGGACTATGATATGGCTACTGATCCGGGAGAGTTCTACCGTTTGTCTTGGTATGGTCTTCGTAACACCTATTGGGCGGCTGGAAAATCCATTGAAGACTCTAATTTAGCAGCCAGTCAGGATTTGCTGGGCGAACTGGGTAATTACAATGCTTATATCATCCCGCAAGGAGAGTATCTGGTAACACCAGATGGAAAACTTAACCCCAATGCACGTCTGCGTTATAATGATTCGTTTGCCGATGCCTTGTTCGACAATGCCTTCCGTCAAGAGTATAATGTATCTGCATCGGGTGGTAATGACCGCACAGATTACTATGTATCTATGGGCTTTCTGGACAATGACTCTTATGTGCTAGGTTCTTCTTATGAGCGCTTTACGGCTCGTGCCAACGTTAACTCTCAGTTGAAATCCTGGTTGAAGATAGGTACCAATGTAGGCTATTCCAAAGCAACTCAGAATGGTGTACAAGAGAATGCCGGAGCTGCCTCCAATCCTTTTGAGGTGGCACGTTCTTGGGCTCCCATCTTCCCGGTTCATGCCTATGATGCAGAAGGTAATATGAAATATTATGAGGACGGAAGTCCTATGTATGATGCCGGAAACGGTGAGACAGACGGTACATCTAAACGTCCTACGGCTACTAACCAGAATGTGATAGCCAATATGAAAGAGGATATTCGTGAAACTGTGTACAATAATCTGACTTCACGCTCGTATCTGGAAATCTCGTTCTTGAAGAATTTCAAGTTTACAGCAAACTACAGTTATGATTTCACGAACAGTAGCCAGACAGTATTCTACACTCCGCTCATCGGTGACGGACAGTCTTTCGGTGGTCGTGGTACAAAAGGAAGCTACAACACTACGACTACCAACTTCAACCAGATTCTGGCCTACAGCAATGTTTTTGGCGATAACCACCACTTGTCGGCCAAGATAGGTCACGAGTACTATAAGTATGAATATCAGTATTTAGCAGGACAGAAGACCAATTTCTTTAATCCGAACAATCCGGAACTGGACAACGGTGGACAAATGCAATACATTAACAGCTACACGGCAAACCATAACATCGAGGGGTATTTCGGTATGGCAGACTACGACTATAGCAACAAATATTATCTTTCTGCAGCCTTCCGTCGCGACGGTACTTCCCGCTTCTTGGACCGCTGGGGTAATTTCTGGTCGGTAGGTGCCGCTTGGCGTATTTCCAACGAAGCATTCATGGAGGGTACAAACTCTTGGTTGAACGACTTGAAACTGCGTGCGTCTTATGGTACCCAAGGTAATGAAAGCATCCTTTCGGAGTATGACTATGCCTATGTGTACACGCCTTATCAAGACCAATACACAGTTACTTGGAATGGTTCAGAGTTGGGTTATTCACCGGAATTCTACGGTAATCCGGACTTGACTTGGGAAAAGCAGAAGACTTTTGACGTGGGAGTAGATTTCCGTCTATTCGACAGAGTATACGGTTCATTCGAATATTTTTATCGTCGTACAGACGATATGCTCTTCAAGCGCCCTGTAGCTTACTCTACAGCCGGACGTCCGTATAATTGGGAAAACCTGGGTGCGATGAAAAACACTGGTATAGAGTTTGAAGTGAATGTGGATATTTTCAATCAGCCCGACCTAAAGTGGACGGTATCGCTCGTGGGATCTCACTACAAGAACCGCATCGTGACACTGCCCGAAGAAAACCGTGAAAATGGTATCACTTCCGGTCCGTTCAACCTGCGCGAAGGTAAGAGCCGCTTTGAATACTATACTTATATGTATGCCGGCATGGACGAAAAAGGAAATGCCATGTGGTACATGGATGAGACAAACGAGAAAGGGGAAGTGACAGGCCGTACTACCACCACCACTTATGCAGACGCAACCCGCTACTTCATTGGAAAATCTGCACTGCCCGATTTCAACGGTGGTTTGAGCACTACTTTCTCTTACAAGGGAATTGACCTTTCTATAGCAACGGCTTTCCAAATTGGTGGCTATGCTTATGACTATTCTTATCTGTCCGGCATGAGCTCCTCATTCTACGTAGGTCATAATAAGGATATGTGGAAAACATTCAACCCTGAGACCGGTCAAGGTTCACTTCCTATTTGGAATGCTGACAATGCTTCCAACTCTTTCACTCAGCAATCAGACCTCAATCTGATAAAGGCCAGCTACTTCAGCATCCGTAACATCACTTTGGGCTACACATTGCCGAAGAACCTGACGCAGAAATTGGGTGTTGAGAAACTGCGTATCTATGCTACGGCAGATAATCTCGGCTTGTGGTCCAAACGTCAGGGATTTGACCCTCGTGTGGCAATGGCTGGTTCTGATGATGAATATGGAGGCTATTCTCCGATGCGTGTGATTTCCGGAGGTATCAACCTTACATTCTAAACTAAAAAATAAAATTGTATATGAAGATAATGAAATATATGATGCAGGTGCTTCTTGCTGGGGGCCTGCTTACATCTTGCATTGAAGATGCTGATGTTACCGCTTATTTGACTGAAGACCAACTGGGCAATGTGGCTCAGGAAGATCCTGATAAGGCTTTTTCAGCTGCTGTGGCAGGTATGTATACTGATATGCAACAGTATGTTGACGTCAATATGAGTCACAACTATTTCGGTCAAAAGAGTTTTGATTACTTAACATCGCTGATGGGCAACGATATGATTATGACCGGACGTTTCGCCATGAGTATGTATCATTATTTGCTGGATTACTGGCAACAGAACTATACTCCGACCAACAACCGTTGGAAAGAGTACTATCGCGTCATAGCCAATGCCAACAATATCCTCAAGCTGATTGACCCCAGCAGTGAAGATCCCGCCAATTTGAAATATCGTGCCATTGCCCTTGGTTTCCGTGGCTATGCCTACTTACAACTGACTTACTTATATCAGCATTCCTACTATACCGGTGCGGATGGAACGAAATGGGGCCGTGGAGAGAAATATGACTTCTCCCAGTCTCCGTGTGTACCGCTTATTACAGAGGATACGGAAGGTGACCAGCCACGTGCTACTGTAGCCCAAATCTATGAACAAATCAAGAGTGACCTTACTACTGCTTTCGATTTGTTCAAGAATTTGGATATGACGCGTACTTCCTCACCCACTGATATGGATGGCTGCGTGGTAGCTATGCATTTGGCTCGTGCAAATATGGTTATCCATGAATGGGATGAGGCGATAAAGTATGCGCAAGTGGTGATTGATAATTTCCCCATATTGCAGAGTGAAGACCAGATACTCCAGGGATTCAGTAATATCAGCTTACCGGATGTAGTATTCGGATGTGATATTACAGCAGACAATAGTACGACTTATATGTCTTTCTTCTCGCAGATGGATACTTATGGTGATGGGTATGCCGGCATCGGTGTATGGCGCGCTGCCTTTAAGCCATTAGTAGACCGTATCGCGGATACTGATATCCGTCTGCAATGGTTCTGCTGCGACCGTTCTACAGGTGTAACAGATGCTTCCGGTAATCGTATAACATTGATTCGTGACACTCAGTCTCCAGTTGCCGTGGAATACCAAGCTGTAAAATTTATCGGTACAGGTCGTGATAACATCAAGGCCGGTGTGTTCAGCGGATGGGAACTGGGAGATTATATTTACCTGCGTTCAGAAGAAGCTTACATGATAAAAATGGAAGCTTTGGCTCACAAGAGTTCTGCAGAAGCAGTGACTGAACTGAATAGCTTTATGAAGACTCGCCAGCCCGATTATAATTACACTTTCACGAATAAGGCTGACCTGATAGAGGAAATCATTTATCAGAAACGTGTAGAGTTCTGGGGTGAAGGTTTGGAATATATTGATAATCGTCGTTTGAATATTCCTGTAGATCGTACAGATGAAACTTGGGGCGCAGAAAATAATAATCACTTCTCTGCCGGTAAGTTCCGTTATAACCAAGAAGACAGGCCGTTCCTTTACCAATTACCTCTCTCTGAAATAGAGAATAATTCTCAGCTTTCTCCGAGCGACCAGAATTAATACCTCAAAGGACATGTTATACGGAAAAATAACACAGAAGCGATATCTGTGCAGACTAATCAAGCTGCATTACCCCAACAATAATAATGCGACAACTATGATGATTCATCCGGTTGAACATACCGGAATTTCATAATAAAGTGTTTTTGAGAAGCCACTCATTGTGAAATGGGTGGCTTTTCTTCTCTTAATCCTACAAAAGACTTCAGGGGAAGTGTTATTTCAAGATTACATATCTTCCAAAAAAAGCCCTTTATAAGAAACAGAGCAGTTTTCCCATTCTTTGTTGATTGTGAGAAAATATTCTCCTTTTTTCTTCAATATTCCCCAATCTATCCGTTCATTATTGTGTTCAATTTTTACCAATTCGTAAAATGAAAAAATACAATGCCGGTCTTCCATCCGTTGGCTTCAATAAAAGTGAGGTCTTATCGATACGCCTAAAACCGTCATTTACGATTCTTCTTGAGACTGTTCTGCTATATTCTTTAAAACTGCCAATTCTTTTTTCGACTATAGAATTTCATAATACACCTTATCATTTTACATCAAGTCCACTATTATCGTAATGCACATTACGATAATACCAATTAGAGACGATAATTTGTATAAAATGAATTTCTCCTTGAACTTTTACACAAGAAACTATAAAGTAATTTATTAAGCTCCTTTAGAAATGATCTCATAAGTTCATTAGTTTTTTATACAGCAAACACAGATTTCCTATATTTGAAATAGGAATAAACTAATATTTATCTCTATCTGAAATGGGAATGGTTATTCTGTAATTTGAAATAGTATTTACATGAAATACAATATTCTTATGGATGAAATAAGTAATACAAGTAAATATTCAACGAAAAATAAACAAATAATAGATATTGACATAATTACCCATTCTTTTAAAAAGAGGAATACTAATTTTACAACCGTAGTACATTAATTGATACTCAAACAGCTATTAATCAAAATATTACATTTATTAATGGTATCACATAAGTAAGGTTTTGTTTATTGTAGACCCATATAGGACAGCTTTGAAAAGAGTATTCCTTGTTTTAGCCAATTCTTTGACTTATTGTATATTCTTTATTATCAATATATTATACACATTGTAGTTCCGCGAAAACTTTGGTGATTTCGTATATTGGTATGCAGACTCAAGAGGTTACAATTAAGCCGCATGTACGGGTTGTCATGCAGAGTGATACTGAACTTTTGGATGAAGTTGTAGTTGTTGCCTATGGTACTGCTACAAAAAGATCCTTCACAGGTTCGGCTACTGAAATTAAAGGAGACCGTATTGCTAACAAAAATCCGTCCGAATTATCTAAAGCGCTAACCGGTGAAGTAGCAGGTGTACAAGTTATTTCAACTAGTGGACAACCCGGCTCAAATGCAAGCATCAGAATTCGCGGTTTAGGTTCTGTAAATTCAAGCCGTGCTCCGCTGTATGTAGTGGATGGAATCCCCTTTGGTTCAGATTTAAGTGGAATTGATCCTTCAGACATAGAGTCAACTACCGTATTGAAGGACGCAACAGCAACAGCTCTATATGGTTCAAGAGCTGCCAATGGAGTAATTTTGCTGACCACCAAAAGAGGTAAAAAAGGAAAAACGCAGGTTGAGGCAAATGTAAAATATGGTATCAACACCCGTATAATTCCTCTTTATGACACGATGGAAAATCCTGAAAGGTTTCTTGAACTGACATGGGAAGGTATTAAAAACAAATATATGTACCGCGCGAACAATCCTAAGGATGAAGCTACTGCCAAACAATATGCAAGCGAAGACCTTTTTGATGCAGATTACGGTATTGCCCCCGTATATAATATGTGGAAGGCTGAAGGTAAAAATCTGATAGATCCTGCTACTGGAAGAATGAAGGCAGGTGTAGTCCGCAAATTTACTCCGGAGAAATGGGAAGATTATATTTTCCGTACAGGAGAAAAAGTAGAAGCCAATGTTAAGATATCAGGAGGTAGCGACAAGTTATCACATTATACCTCTTTCGGTTACTTGAAAGATGAAGGATACTATATAGGTTCGGATTTTGAACGTTTTAATGCCCGTTCCAATCTGTCTCAAGACATCACTTCATGGTTGAAATCAAATGTTAATATGGCTTATAGCTATATGGAACTGAATAAGCCCGGTCAAGGTGACAACATGAACAATGGTTTCCAATTCATTAATTTTATGCCTTCCATATTTCCGGTATTCCAACGTGATGCAGATGGCAATAAAATAAAGGATAATGTGGTCGGAGGATATCTGTATGATTATGGTATGGCTGAAGGTTATGGACGTCCTTACGCTTCAGGCGTAAATCCAGCCGGAGCGATTCAATTGGACAAGAATGAGTACCAATCTCATTCATTCAACGGCAATGCCATGTTTGAAGCAACTTTTTTGAAAGACTTCAAAGGAACGGTAAACTTTGGATTGCAATATCTTGGTACAAAAAACAATGAATTGACAAATCCATATTATGGTGATGCAGAGGGGTTAGGACGTATTTTCAAGAACATGAGTACATTCTTCAGCTTCACGTCAAACCAGATATTGTCATGGAAGAAAAGTTTTGGTGTGCACAATCTCGATGCATTCGTTGCGCATGAATCTACATTCTACAAGTCATCTGACAACTATGGCCAGAAATCAAAGATTGTTCGTCCTAACAATACAGAATGGTCTAATGCTGTAATTATGGACTATATGGATTCTCAAACCTACGGGTTTGACATGGAAAGCTACTTCGGACAAATTAGATATGATTATAACGATAAATATTTCTTTCATGGAACATTAAGACGTGATGGTTCATCACGTTTTGCCAAAGGGCAGAAATGGGGAACATTCGGTTCTATCGGCGCCGCCTGGGCCATCACTAACGAAAATTTCATGAAAGACGTGAGCTGGTTGAAGAATTTGAAATACAAGTTAAGTTGGGGTGTGTTGGGTAACCAAGACTTTATCACCAATCCTACCATTGCAGGTTATTATCCTTACAATGATTTGTATACGATCGGTAACCTAAATGATGAAATCAGTTTTAGCTTTAAATATAAAGGTAATCCTGATTTGACATGGGAACGCAGCGAAACATGGAATACTGGTATCGAGTTTAATATAGCCGATATTTTGGAAGGTGAAGTGGAATACTACAATAAGACTACCAAAGATATGTTGTTCCTAAAGCAAGTATCTCCATCGCTGGGATATGCACAATACCCCGTCAATGACGGTAAAATGGTCAATAAGGGTCTCGAATTTTCTTTGGTGGCACATCTTGTGAAAACGAATGATATAAGTCTTGATTTACGTGTTAATGGTGGACATTATAAGAATAAAATGACCCAGATGCCTATGGATGATACCACAGGAAAAGAAAAGCCATTGGAGATACAAGGAGCTTACGGATGGTCGAAAGGACATTCTCTGTATGATTTCTATATAAGAGAGTATGCCGGTGTAGATCCAGAAACCGGTATGGCATTATACAACTCATACTATAATGTAAAAGCCGATGGAAGCAAGGACTTGATTACAGATATGGTAACTTACCAGCAGAACAATAAAATAGAGCGTTTGGAAGTAGAAAAGACCTCCGATTATAACAACGCAACTAAGAAATATGTCGGGAAATCAGGTATTCCGACTTTACAAGGGGGATTCGGTTTTGATTTAGCTGTTAAAGGTTTCGAATTAAATACGACTTTCTCCTATAGCTTAGGAGGATATGCTTACGACGGTGTATATGCTACATTAATGTCTAACAATACACCTGGTAGTGGAAACTGGCATAATGACATTGAAAATCGTTGGCAAAAGCCGGGTGATATAACAGACGTGCCACGTTTAACTTCCGGATATGATGAATATACAAATGCATCTTCTACCCGGTTCATTACCAGTCGTTCTTATTTGAATTTATCCAATGTAAGATTATCCTACACATTCCCTAAAAAATGGATGAATAGAATGAACATTGGTTCCTTGTCGGTTTATGTTTCCGGTGACAACCTGATGTTCATTTCGGCTCGTAAGGGATTTGTCTCAATGGCAGGAAATACCGTCAGTACAGATCCTAATGAGGATTCCGGAGGCTCTGACAGAAGTCAGTATGCTCCATTGAGTACTATTATGGGAGGTATTAAGATTCAGTTCTAACAATAAAATCATTTGAATATGAGAAATGTAATATATAAAATAGCAGCTTGTTCTGCATTAGTAGCCTTGGTGCTTTCTGGCTGTAAAGAATCTTTTCTGGAGGAAGATCCAAATGGATATATTTCATCTGACCAGATAAAAGAAAATGCAGTGTGGAATCCTAATATCATGTTAGGTCAGGCATTAGGTACGTATTCCACAACATTTGCCTGGCAGACAGGCGGTACGACGAATCACGACGATTTCGGACAAAAATCCATTGATATTGCCACAGATTTAATGAGTGGGGATCTGGCAATGAGCGGAGAAACCTACGGCTGGTTTAGCGATGCAGCTAGATTGCAGTGTAATACTACCACAAAAAATAGAACCTACATGCTGTGGAGGTATTATTACCGCATCATCAAGGCCTGCAATGAAATATTTGACACTGTAGGAGGAGATGAAAGTGTACCGGCTAATGAGGATAACCAAAATTATTATGCACAAGCAAAAGCTTTGAGGGCTCATTCGTATTTCAATTTGGTGAATTTATATGCAAAACCTTACGATATTGATAAAAATGCTAAGGCCATACCTCTTTACCGTTCTCAAACCACAGCAGAGACATTAGGACTCTCCACAGTGGAGGAAGTGTATGAACGGGTTATTATCGACTTGAAGGAATCAATAAATATTTTGGAAGAGTTGGAATCAGCAGGTATTGGTCGTCCCAACGGCACTAAGGACCAAATCGACCAATGGACAGCTAAAGGAATACTTGCCTATGTTTATTTGACCAAAGGTGAATATGAGAATGCTGCTGCATTAACTTCCGATATTATCAATAACTCAGGATATCCTTTGATGAGTGAAACTGAAATTATCGAATCTGGATTCCGGAGTATCAATATCGGTTCATGGATGTGGGCATTTGATATTACCAAAGATAACACCGGAGGTTTGCCCACATTCTGGGGACAGGTAGATTATTTCACTTATAGCTACTGTTCTGCAGGTGATTATAAAATGATAGACCATAATCTGTATAATGAAATACCTGAAACAGATACTCGTAAACAGTGGTTTCATCCGTCTGTATTGATTAGCTGGTATAAATTTTATGATGCCGGAAGAAAAGCAATGGGAGACCGTACATGGACAAATGATATTGTTTACATGCGAGTTGAAGAGATGTACTTGATAAATGCTGAAGCCAATGCACGGGCAAATCATCTGCCCGAGGCAAAAGCAGCATTGAAGGCTCTATTAGAACAGCGGGATCAGGCCACGGCTGCAGAAGTGGACAATATGAATGCTGATCAATTACTGGAAAACATATACTACAACTGGCGTGTAGAAATGTGGGCCGAAGGACGAGGTTTACTTACCTTGAAACGTTTCCACAAATCAATGGTACGTGGTGACAACAACTATGCATTGACTGGTGAAACGATCTCATACGATGACTCCAGATTGATCTTTGAAATTCCAGAGCGTGAAGTAACGAATAATCCCAATTTGCAGAAATGATAAAGTGCCACATTAGATTGTGCAAATCAGATGAATAAAAGAGGGAGAGTATCTAAATTTAGAATACTCTCCTTTTTTAATATAACGAAATCTGGTTCTTGTTGTATAAAGAGGGCAACACAAATCATTGCAGATGCACTGACATATCAATCTTATTTAGACTGCTTCAATAACCATATTTCAAAGAATTTATCATAAACCTTGTATTCTCCAAGTTCACAAGTAACAAAATCCTTGTCCAACAATCCTTTTATAGCTCCTTGTACTGAGCTGGCTGTCAATTTATAGGTTTTCAAGAATCTGGAAGAAGTTATTTCCCTTGCTTTTCCTTCTTTGCAAATGGTAAACAATACCTCCTTTTGTTTGGGAGGAAGTTGATAAAGAAGAGAGGAATAAGTAAAATTCAACTGAGACTAAATGTTTTCGATCGCTATGCTCACTTTGTCTGCCGTACAAATTTCACCTGTAGCTGTCATTGCATACAATGAGTTGGAGATGAATTGAATATACCATGTAATGCCCTCAAAACGTTCATATACGTTCTGAACAGTTTCTTCTGTAATGTCTTTATTGGCTATGAGAAAATGTTTCCTAATAAACTTTGTGTAAGTTCCTATGTCTATTGGATGTAATTCCATGATGGCTGTACTTTGATAGAAAGGGCGTGCTGGACTTGTGAATATTTCGCCCATCATATGCCGTTGGGAACCTGCATAAATAAATCTTGCATTTGCGCAATGCTGAATATGGGTACGCAATACAGCTTCAATATTTTTTTCCGGATATTTGGCAATAGCTTGAAATTCGTCAATAGCCACCAGGCAGGGCTTGTCGGCCTTCTCCAAATAATAAAAAATTTCATCCAAAGTAATAGAAAGAGTTTTTATATCTCCCATCTCCAAATTCCAACCGGGATTTCCTGCAAAATCAAATGAAATTCCCGCCCGAAGCGATGACAAGCAACTTAAAAACAAATCCCACGCTTTTCTACCTCGTGGTTTCAAACCATTCATAATTCCTTTGCCAAGCTCAAAAACAAACTCTTGAAGATTCTTAGTCGCATATATATATATCAATCAAGAAAATATAATATTCCTTTTCGATATGTTTTTGATGAAAACAATGTTCTATTAAGCCCGTCTTCCCTAAACGACGAGAAGATATTAAAGCTACATTGTTACCATTTGTGATATAACGGGTTAATGTTCCGGTTTCAGCTACACGGTCACAAAAATATTCAGCGGATATATATCCATTGGTTATGAAAGGGTATTCTTCTCCATAAAGTGAATGCTTTATACAAAAGTAATTATAATCTTATTATAATGCAAATATCGCAATGCTTTTGTATCGATTCTCCAACTTTGTTTCATATAATCTATCAGAGGAAATCTGTTGATTTACTCTTCTCATATTGGAAATTAAATTATAGATTTACAATCTTTCTTTATCCTCTGCCAACAAAAAGTTTCGCAGTGAAATCTGTTTAATTCCTTTGTAATTTCCCCCGCTTTGCATTTCATCCATTGTTACCACATATTTGGGGTAATTGTCTGCTATTTCCAAAAGATTGCCAAATTCTCGCCTAACAGTTGCATCATCGGGAAGCATATATGCTACTTGGATATAGACTTTATGATCGTCCTTGGAAGCAATGAAATCAATTTCCTTATTGCCACTCTTTCCGACATATACTTCATATCCATATCTTAATAAATCAATGCATACAACATTTTCCATTAACTTGTTGATGTCTTTTCGAAAATCAAAATGCTGTATGGAATTATGTAATCCCAAATCTTCAAAATAATATTTCTCACCAATCTCAAAGATTTTCATCCCTCGGATTTCAGCTCGTTGAATTTTGTAAATAAAGAAACTATTGCACAGTGCCTTTAGATAGTTCAGAATTGTCTGCGTGGGAATGTTGACGTGTTGCGACTTTAAATATTTACTAATATTCTGGGCAGAAAAAAGAGAGCCGGTATTATCTATCAGATAAGCTACGAGATTCTCCAAAAAAGATACATTCCGGATTGATTCACGCGCAACCACATCTTTTAGTAGGATAGTAGAATAAACATTTCTCAAATACTCGAATATAACATTCTTGTCCATTGTTAGATTATGAATATATGGCATACCTCCGAATGTAAGATAGAGTTTTAAACTTTCGGTAGAATCTTGACATTGATTGAAAGTTAAGAATTCCCCGTAGCTAAGTGAATGAATGGGAAATTCTATATATCTTCCTGCCAATTGAGTAGCAAGTTCACTGGATAGCATTTTAGCATTACTTCCGGTGCAATAGATATCACATTTATTTTCATTCAATAAACTCCGCAGACACAATTGGAATTCTTCAATCTCTTGGATTTCATCTACAAAGAGATAGTTATGATTATGCCCAATAACCTTCTTTAAAACGTATTGATAAAGATCCATGTAGTTCCTAATTTCCGTGAAGGCAAGTTGCTCTTTATCTACAAAAATGATATTGGCTTCCGGTATGTTTTTCTTTATGATATCTGATATCTGTAAAAGAATGTAGCTTTTACCTATCCTACGTTGGCCGGTTATTACTTTTATTATACTTTTATCAATAAACGGTTCAATTCTCTTTATGTATAAAGGACGGGAGATATAATTTTTCATATTCAAACATGATTTAGTTTATATGCAAAGATATAAAATATTTCAATTATAATTGAATCTTTCTATGTATATTCCACATTCATACATTATAAATAATATATGTAAACTAAATATTTCTCAACAAAAAAGAATTTTGGGACTTTTATGGATAAAATCTATATTTCAAGATAAATTCCTCTATATAATTTATCGTTATTCTTGAATAAAAAACATTTGTTGGGTTAATTAGTACATCACAAATTAAAAGGGTAGAATGAAATTTAATAATAACGTGCTTATTATCAGCTTTTAATTATTCAAAACGGTATGAAATGGGTACTTCGAGATACTTACCTCCCTTTGCCATATACCTTTATAGATCATATACAATAGAATAAACTCTGTTCTACGGAAAACATAAACAGCTGTTTTTCAACAATATATACTTGTTGTAGTTCCGCGAAAACTCTGGTAATTTCTTATATTGGTATGCAGACCCAAGAAGTGGCAATAAAACCCAGCTTAAAAGTGGTGATGAAGTCTGATACTGAGATGCTTGATGAGGTAATGGTGGTTGCTTTCGGTACAGCAAAGAAGTCTGCATTTACGGGTTCGGCTAAGGTGGTTGGTACCGAAAAGCTGGAGCAGTCGCAAGTGACGAATGTTACTGATGCCTTGGCAGGTGCTGTGCCGGGTGTGACACTGACTTCCAATGACGGTGCTCCAGGTTCAAAATCATCCATCAAGATTCGTGGTTTTAGTTCTATCAATGCAAAGAATGACCCTTTGATTATTGTGGACGGCGCTCCTTATAGCGGTGATATTAATAATATCAATCCTAACGACGTTGAGTCAATGACAGTATTGAAGGATGCGGCTTCCAATGCTCTTTACGGTGCTCGTGGTGCTAATGGTGTAATTATCATCACTACCAAAAGGGCCAATATGTCGGGAGAGGCTAAGGTGACTTTTGATGCTAAGTGGGGTGCTAACACTCGAGCGTTGCAGAAATATGAAGTGATTGACAATCCTGGCATGTACTACGAGATGCATTATCGTGCCATGAACAATTATTATAAGTCAACGGGAATGAATGACCAAGCTGCATGGCTTGAGGCAAACAAGAATCTGTTTGGCTCCAACGGTGGATTGGGATACAATGTATATACAGTTCCCGATGGGCAATTCCTCATTGGTCAGAACGGTAAACTTAATCCCAACGCCACATTGGGTAGAGTTGTGAATTATAAAGGACGTGACTATCTGCTGACTCCGGATGATTGGGAAGATGTGGGAATGCGTACCGGTCTGCGTCAGGAATACAACTTCTCGGTGAGCGCAGCCAATGAAAAGTCTTCTTTCTATGTTTCTTTAGGTTATCTTGGAAATGAGGGTATCACTGAAGGCTCTGACCTGAAACGTTTGACAGGCCGTTTGAAAGCCGACTATCAGGCAAAGAAGTGGTTGAAGATTGGTGGTAATATGGGATATGCACGTTTTGATTCCAACTCGTTGAGTAACAATGGTACCAGTTCGTCTACCGGTAATATATGGGCGTTTGTTACCCAAATGGCTCCCATCTATCCCGCCTACGTGCGCAATGCTGACGGCAGCATCATGGTGGATAATAATGGTATTGGAATGATGGACTACGGTAGTGGTATTAATGCAGGTATGCAGCGTCCTTTCATTGCTGATGCCAACCCTATTCTAGACAATAAACTAAATACCAGAAACTCTGAAGGAAATGCCATTAACGGCAACGCCTTTGTAGATATAACTCCTATAGAAGGCTTGAAGGTGACATTCAATGGTGCTTTCAACTTGGATGAGACACGTCATAGTTACGTTTACAATCCTTACTACGGGCAGTTCGACTCCACTGGCGGTACAGTGAGTAAGTATCATACACGTACTTACGATTACAACCTGCAACAACTTGTTTCTTATGCCCGTTCGTTTGGCGACAATAACTTCGATATTCTTTTAGGTCACGAATATTATGATTATCGCTACTATGAACTTGGGGCCAGCAAGTCGCAGATGTTCTCTCAAGGCAATAAGGAATTGGATGGTGCCATTATCGACGGACAAGGTGCTTCTTCCTATAAAGAGCGTCGTAACAATGAAGGTTTCTTCGGCCGTTTGCAATACAATTATGACGAACGCATCTTCGGCTCGGCTTCTTTGCGTCGTGATGCTTCCAGCCGTTTCCATCCGGACCATCGCTGGGGTACATTCTGGTCGGTAGGCGGTGCGTGGCTTATCAACAAAGAAAGCTGGTTTGATGCTTCATGGGTGCAGGAACTGAAGCTGAAGGCTTCTATTGGTTCACAAGGTAATGACAATATCGGTGACTTCCTCTATACGGATAGATTTAACATTATCAACTCTAACAACAGCCTTGGTACTTCATTTAAATCTAAGGGCACTAAAGACATCACTTGGGAAACCAACACTAACTTCAATATCGGTGCAGAGTTCCAGTTGTGGAACCGTGTAACCGGTAGCATCGAGTACTACAGACGTAAGACTTCGGATATGTTGTTCTCATTTACCGTGGCTCCATCATTGGGTTATGCTTCCTATATGGACAACGTTGGTAACATGGTCAATAGTGGTGTGGAAATGGACTTCAATGTGAATATCTTCGATACACGTAACTTTACGTGGGATGTGAATGTGAACATTTCAACCTTGAAGAACCGTATTACGATGCTTGATCCTGATAAGTTGATTACTACTGAGTATACAGCTGATGGAAAAGGATATAAGGGCTATTCTAACGGAAGCTTCTTCATTGGTGAGGATTTGTCTATGTTTACATGGCGCTTGAAGGAGTATGCCGGAGTGAATGAAAAGGGTGAGTCTTTGTTCTATAAGAATGTCAAGGACGAGGCCGGCAATATCACCGGACGTGAAACGACTACGAATCATGCTCAGGCTGACTATTACATCACAGAGGAAAGCTCAATACCTAAGGTGTATGGTGGTTTCGGTACCAAACTGAAAGTATATGGCGTGGACTTCGGCATAAACTTCACTTACCAGATTGGTGGTAAGCAATATGATGGTACGTATGCTTACTTTATGTCGTCACCTTATGGTACGGCTGGTTACAACTACCATAAGGATTTGCTGAACTCATGGACTCCTGAGAACACAAATACTAATATCCCTCGTTTCCAGATGAACGACCAATATTCAGGGGCAATGTCTACGCGCTTCTTGACAAATGCAAGCTTCTTGAATATCCAGAATATTAATGTGGGCTACACGTTACCTTCCAAGTGGACAAGAAAGTTGGCCATCAACTCATTGCGCGTGTATATGTCGGCAGAAAATGTTTTCTATTGGTCTAAACGTAAAGGGTTCGACCCACGTCAGTCATACGACGAGACAACCAATGCTACTTTCTATTCACCGATGCGTACCATCTCCGGTGGTGTGTCATTTGAGTTCTAAACCTAATATATAGATTACAATGATTATGAAGAAGAATATATTCAAACTATTTTCGGTTATGGTCGTATCGGCCACGGTATTGACCGGCTGTATAGAAGAGGTTTTTCCCGAAGATTCTACAGCGACCTCCGATCAGATTGGTGCATCGGCAACAGCGATTGAGGCTTCGCTTAATGGCTTGCCATCGCAAATGGTACAAGGCTATCTAGTGTACGGTAAGCAAACACATGAGACCGACCTTGCTTATCCCTCATTGATGTTGGCCCAGACAGAACTGCTGGGTGATGTCGTGGCTACGGATTACGGATATGACTGGTGGTGGCGCTTCAATGCCAATAATGGTATGAACGACACCGGCTATTATTCATATTTGCCTTACTTCACCCTATATAAGTTCGTTAAATCGGCCAATGACGTGATTGCGGCCGTTGATGTGACTGATCCCACAATTACCGATGAAATGCGTGGGCTTGGAAGTATAGCCCATGCTTTCCGTGCATTGGACTATTATACGCTGATGGTACTTTTCGAACCGGTAGAAAACATCTATACCGATTGTAGCAAGGTACTGGGGCTGACGGTGCCCATCGTGACTGAGGCAACAACTAACGACATTGCGAAGAGCAATCCGCGTGCAACCCACGAAGAATTGGTGAATTTCATTCTTGCCGACCTTGACAAGGCAGAGATAGGTCTGGAGTCTTATACACCTGTCAGTAAGAACTTCCCTGACTTGGCGGTCGTATATGGTCTGAAGGCCAAAGTATATATGTGGGATGGTCAGTTTGCTAAAGCTGCCGAGTATGCCCGCAAGGCTATTGATAAGTCGGGAGCAACACCTATGAGCGAATCACAGTGGCATAATCCCACTACCGGTTTCAATACGGCTACTTCTGCATGGATGTGGTACCTTCACCCCACGGCTTCCAATATGGGTAATCTTGCTAATTTCATTGGTCACATTTCCAATGAAGCGGATTGGGGATATGCTTCTTTGTCTAAGCTCCAGATGGCACGTTCACTTTATGACGCGATTCCTGCTACCGATTTCCGCAAATATTCTTACCTTGACCCGGACAGAAGTACTTACGCTTACCAGTCAGTGAGAGGCAATGCATGGCTGGATGAACAACCGGATTATATGTCATTGAAGTTCCGCCCCGTGGGTGGTGACTATAACACTTATTCTGTGGGTGCGGCTGCAGATATTCCCGTGATGCGTGTGGAAGAGATGTATCTCATAGAGGCTGAAGCAGTAGGTGCCAGCCAGAATGTGGCAGCAGGCGTACAGTTGTTGAATAACTTTATGAAGCAGTACCGCCAGAGCAATTACAATTTCAGTACGGGTGATTTGCGTAATTTCCAACTTGAGGTGTTGAAACAGATGCGTATCGAGTTCTGGGGTGAGGGAATCGCATTCCCCACGGCTAAACGTCTGAAACCGGATGTCATTCAGAATTATGAGGGTACCAACTTTATAGAAGATATCTTCAAGATAAACTGTAAAGGTGTGAAGCCCAACTGGACATTGATGATTCCTAAGACCGAGGTCGATTCAAATACTGCCCTTCAGGGAATGAACAATCCGGACCCGTCCGGTGCTATTGCTAAACGTCCTACTCCGATAGGGGAGTTTGCACCGGGTAACAATTAACCAATGAACTAACTTTTAATAGAATTTGTATATGAATAAGATATTCAATAAATTGTTTTTGGGCTTGGCCGTATGCGGTTTGGCTATGACGGCTTGTTCAGACGGTGTGGAGTGGGAGCCTTCTCCGGTTCCTACCGAGGGTGTACAAGCTTATATTTATACTGATAACACTGATTTGACTTATTATCCGAATGATGAACAGGTTTTTGTGGTCAAAATCGGCCGTCAGAAAACAGATGCGGCTGCATCTATTCGCTTGACTACAGATGCGGAGAACGTAACAGTGCCGACAACGGTTGATTTTGCTGCCGGTGAAGCACTCAAAGAAGTAAAGATTGCGTTTGACATAGCTGTGGGTACTACTGCATCTTATACTATTACCATTCCTGAAGAAGATTCCTACGTTTATGGTTCACCTAAGGTGACGGTCAATATAAAGCGTGACTATACTTGGCTCAATATAGGTACAGGCTACTATGCATCTCAATTATTTGGCGAGGGTTGGGATCAACCTGTGCTGAAGGCTAAAGAGGCTAATATCTATAAACTGGAAGATTGCATTACGAAAGGATATCCCATCATGTTTACGCTAAGCGATGACAATCAAGAACTGATAGGTTGGGATCCTCAACCTACTGGTTATGACAAGACGGATTATGGTATGCTATACTTTGCAGCAGCAGGTATGGAGCGTAAAGGAAACGTGTTGTCTTTCCCGATGCAGGGCTTAGTAGTGCTTGACGGTGGTAAATGGGGAGTACTGTATCAGGGATTCACGGAAACGCTGGAGATGCCGGAAGGGTTTTGATTATCCTGGCAATTAGATAATATGTAATTTGAAATGGCATGTAAGATGAAGTTCGACTTCATTTTACATGCCATTTTTCTATTGTGTCTGTTTTTATTTTATTCCGCTTTTTAAGGCGCTTCCGCCAAAATTATTTATATTTGCTGCCCGAACCAACAATACATATATATAATAAGGTATAGAAACTATGAAAGAATTTGTAATTTCCGAAGTGCAGGCAGAAACAGCGGTATTGGTAGGTCTCATCACTAAAACGCAGGATGAGCGAAAGACGAACGAATACCTGGACGAGCTGGCATTCTTGGCTGAGACAGCCGGGGCGGAAGTAGTGAAGCGGTTTACCCAAAAGCTGGATGCAGCGCATTCCGTGACTTATGTCGGCAAGGGCAAGCTGGAAGAAATTAAAGAGTATATCCGGAATGAAGAAGAAGCCGAACGCGAAATCGGCATGGTGATTTTTGATGATGAACTCTCCGCCAAGCAGATACGCAATATAGAAGCTGAACTCAAAATCAAGATACTGGACCGTACGTCCCTGATTCTCGATATCTTTGCCATGCGTGCCCAGACTGCCAATGCAAAAACGCAGGTGGAGCTGGCGCAGTATAAGTACATGCTCCCCCGTCTGCAACGTTTGTGGACCCACTTGGAACGCCAGGGTGGTGGCTCCGGTGCCGGTGGAGGTAAAGGTTCCGTGGGACTTCGCGGTCCGGGTGAAACGCAGCTGGAAATGGACCGCCGTATCATCTTGAACCGTATGTCATTGTTGAAGGAGCGCTTGGCTGAGATTGACAAGCAGAAGTCTACCCAGCGGAAGAACCGCGGACGCTTGATTCGTGTGGCATTGGTGGGATATACCAATGTAGGAAAATCCACATTGATGACTTTGCTTTCGAAAAGTGAAGTCTTTGCCGAGAACAAGCTGTTTGCCACGTTGGATACTACGGTGCGCAAGGTGATTATCGAAAACCTGCCGTTCCTGCTCTCTGATACGGTGGGCTTTATCCGTAAATTGCCGACGGATTTGGTAGACTCCTTCAAGTCTACTCTGGACGAGGTACGCGAGGCGGACTTGCTGTTGCATATCGTAGACATCTCTCATCCGGATTTTGAAGAACAGATAGAAGTTGTGAACAAGACGTTGGCAGATATCGGTGCCGCCGGTAAGCCCATGATTCTTGTATTCAATAAGATAGACGCTTATACCTATATAGAGAAAGCGGCTGACGACCTTACCCCCAGAACCAAGGAAAACTTGACACTCGAAGAACTGATGAAGACGTGGATGGCTAAGATGGAGGATAACTGCCTCTTTATTTCTGCCCGCGAAAAAATCAATATGGAGGAACTGAAGAGTGTAGTTTATCAGCGTGTGAAGGAATTGCACGTGCAGAAGTACCCCTATAATGACTTTCTTTATCAGACCTACGAAGAAGAAGTTTAATTTTAGTTATGAGTGATAAGTTATGAGTTATTTGCTGGCAGCGGTTTGAATCGGTAGTGCCGGCAAAGGCAATGACTTATAACTCATAACTCATAACTCGTTATAAGGATGAATTACAGAAGACTGACCGAAGATGAAATTCTCCGGTTGAAGAGTCAGTCATGTCTGGCTGATGATTGGGGAAAAGTAACTGTTGCAGAAGAGTTCTCAACGGAATTTGTGCATCATACTCGTTTTTCGGGTGAGGTGTGTTTGGGAGTGTTCCATTCAGAATTTATGTTGCCGGGAGGAATCAGGAAGCATTCCGGTTTGCGGCATGTGACGCTGCATAATGTAACGGTGGGAGATAACTGTTGCATTGAGAATATCCAGAACTACATTGCCAATTATGAAATAGGGCATGACACCTTCATTGAGAATGTGGATATTATTCTGGTAGACGGTGTGTCGAAGTTCGGTAACGGGGTAGAAGTGTCTGTCCTGAATGAGACGGGAGGCCGTGAGGTGCTGATTAATGATAAACTCTCCGCACACCAAGCCTATATTCTGGCGCTTTACCGCCATCGCCCGGAGCTGATTGCACGGATGAAGGAAATCACGGATTTTTATTCCAACAAACATGCTTCTGCTGTAGGAAGCATCGGGAATCATGTAATGATATTGAACACCGGTTCCATAAAGAATGTGCGCATCGGTGATTATTGCCGCATCTGTGGTACATGCCGTCTGTATAACGGAAGCATCAACAGCAACGAGGTGGCGCCGGTACACATCGGGCATGGGGTGATTTGTGATGATTTCATCATCTCTACCGGGTCTCATGTAGATGACGGAGCTATGCTGAGCCGCTGTTTCGTGGGGCAGGCATGCAAGTTGGGACACAACTACTCTGCCTCGGATTCTTTGTTTTTCAGCAACTGCCAGGGAGAGAACGGGGAGGCGTGCGCTATTTTTGCCGGACCTTATACGGTGACGCACCATAAATCCACGTTGCTGATTGCCGGTATGTTTTCCTTTATGAATGCCGGTTCGGGGTCCAATCAGAGCAACCATATGTATAAGTTAGGGCCTATCCATCAAGGCACTTTGGAGCGTGGTGCCAAGACGACTTCCGATTCGTACATCTTGTGGCCTGCAAGGGTGGGAGCGTTCTCCTTGGTAATGGGGCGCCATGTCAACCATTCTGATACTTCGAACCTGCCGTTCTCTTACTTGATAGAGCAGAATAATACGACTTATCTCGTGCCCGGTGTCAACCTGCGTAGTGTGGGTACTATCCGCGATGCCCAGAAGTGGCCGAAACGTGACGGGCGTACCGACCCGAACAAACTGGATTACATCAACTATAATCTTCTCAGCCCCTACACGGTGCAGAAAATGTTCAAGGGACGGGAAACGTTGCAGAATCTGCGTCATGCCAGTGGCGAGCTTTCGGATATCTATTCTTTCCATAGTGCGAAGATACGTAACTCGGCTTTGGTGAAAGGTATCCGCTTCTATGAAATAGCCATTCATAAGTTCCTCGGAAACTCTGTCATCAAGCGCTTGGAAGGCATTGACTTCCGGAGCAATGAAGAAATACGTGCCCGTTTGAAGCCCGATACTGCCATTGGCAGCGGCGAATGGGTGGATATTTCCGGATTGATAGCCCCAAAGAGTGAGATAGATGCGCTGATAGACGGTATTGAGTCCGGCAAAGTCAATCGCTTGAAGTCTATCAATGCCGAGTTTGAGAAGATGCACAGCAACTACTACACCTACGAATGGACCTGGGCGTATGAGAAGTTGGAGGAGTTCTATGGTATCAGGCCGGAAGGTATGACGGCGGAAGACGTCATACATATTGTCGAAAAATGGAAAGAAGCAGTAGTTGGCCTCGACCGCATGGTGTATGAGGATGCCAAGAAAGAATTTTCACTGGCTTCCATGACGGGCTTTGGAGCCGATGGCTCACGCTTGGAAAAGGAACTCGACTTTGAGCAGGTACGCGGCGATTTTGAAAGCAATCCGTTTGTAATGGCTGTACTGAAACACATTGAGGTGAAGACGGCGCTGGGCGATGAACTGATAGGGCGGATGCAGCGGGTATCAGAAAATTAATTATGATTTGTTGCGTTTTTACTCTAATTAAAGAATTATTTCAATAATAGTTTTTACCTTTGCTCGGTAAAGGCGGTTTTGTGCTGCCTTTGCTACCCGAATCACTTTTAAACATTAAATATACGAGTAATTATGGCAACAACACCTCCGTTCAAGTATCAGCCCATGTTCGAGAAGGGGAAAGATACTACTGAGTATTATCTGCTTACAAAAGATTACGTGTCAGTAAGCGAGTTTGAAGGAAAACCTATCCTGAAGATTGAAAAAGAAGGTTTGACGGCAATGGCCAATGCGGCTTTCCGTGATGTATCGTTCATGTTGCGTCGTTCGCACAACGAGCAGGTTGCTAAGATTCTGAGTGACCCCGAAGCAAGCGATAACGATAAATACGTGGCACTCACCTTCCTGCGCAATGCAGAGGTAGCATCCAAGGGGGTACTTCCTTTCTGCCAGGATACGGGTACGGCAATCATCCACGGCGAAAAGGGACAACAAGTATGGACCGGCTACTGTGATGAAGAAGCTCTCTCACTGGGTGTTTACAAGACTTATACCGAAGAGAACCTGCGCTATTCGCAGAATGCTCCCCTCACCATGTACGATGAGGTGAATACGAAGTGCAACCTTCCCGCACAGATTGACATCGAAGCTACGGAAGGTATGGAGTACGAGTTCCTCTGCGTAACCAAGGGTGGTGGCTCTGCCAACAAGACTTATCTCTACCAGGAGACAAAGGCTATCCTCAACCCCGAAACATTGGTTCCCTTCCTTATCTCAAAAATCAAGACTTTGGGTACGGCAGCTTGTCCTCCCTATCACATCGCATTCGTTATCGGCGGTACTTCTGCCGAAAAGAACTTGCTGACTGTGAAACTGGCTTCCACCCACTTCTACGATAACCTACCCACTACCGGCAATGAGTTCGGCCGCGCTTTCCGCGATGTGGAACTGGAGAAGCTGGTACTGGAAGAAGCTCATAAGATTGGCCTCGGTGCCCAGTTCGGCGGCAAGTATCTGGCTCACGACATCCGCATCATCCGCCTGCCGCGTCACGGTGCGTCCTGCCCCGTGGGTCTGGGTGTTTCCTGCTCTGCCGACCGTAACATCAAGTGTAAAATCAATAAAGAAGGTATCTGGATTGAAAAGCTCGACAGCAATCCGGGTGAACTGATTCCCGAAGAACTCCGTAAGGCCGGTGAAGGCGACGTGGTGAAGATTGACTTGAACCAGCCGATGGCCGATATTCTGAAGGAACTGACCAAGTATCCGGTTTCCACCCGTTTGTCTCTGAATGGAACCATTATCGTAGGCCGTGACATCGCACACGCCAAGCTGAAAGAACGTCTGGACCGTGGCGAAGACCTGCCGCAGTACATCAAAGACCATCCCATCTACTACGCCGGTCCTGCCAAGACTCCTCAAGGCATGGCTTGCGGCTCCATGGGCCCGACTACTGCCGGACGTATGGACCCGTATGTAGACCTCTTCCAAAGCCACGGCGGCAGCATGATTATGCTTGCCAAAGGTAACCGCAGCCAGCAAGTGACAGATGCCTGCCAAAAGTATGGCGGTTTCTACTTGGGCTCTATCGGTGGTCCTGCCGCTATCTTGGCACAGAACAACATCAAGAGCATTGAGTGCGTGGAATATCCCGAACTCGGTATGGAAGCTATCTGGAAGATTGAGGTGGAGAACTTCCCTGCATTCATCTTGGTGGACGATAAGGGCAACGACTTCTTCAAGCAACTGAAGCCCTGGAATTGCAGCAAGTAAAACAGAAGCCTTTTAGAAAGGCATAATATAAGGAAAGCCGTAACGGAGAAAATCTTGTTACGGCTTTTTTGTTTTGTAGAGGAAAACAAAGTGTTTCGCGGCATAGAACACTCTGTTTCATCAAGCAAAACAAACTGTTCCTTTATGTTGAAACAAATTGTTTCTTCCTATTGAAACAAACTGTTCTTTTATGTTGGAACAAAGTGTTCTTCCCTATTGGAACACTCTGTTCTGCCTTGATAAAACAGATTGTTCTCTATAGGAGAATAAAACTGAAACTCGTTTGTTGTCGTATTTTTGTTACATTCTCCTTTTCATTTCTCGGTTAACTTCTTTATCTTTAGCCCTCCAAACAACCAATTTAATAAAACATGGAACTGACTCTTACACGACAAACTCCGGCACAACACATCGTATGGCTGGATGTGGTACGCCTTGTTGCAATGTTTACAGTAGTTTGCTGCCATTGCACAGACCCTTTTAACTTCTATCCGGGCACATCGCCCGACATTGTTGACATCAAGTTCTGGGGAGCTGTCTACGGTGCGGCGCTCCGTCCTTGCGTACCGCTTTTTGTAATGATTACCGGTGCATTGCTGTTGCCGGTACGGGGTGACGCCTCGGCATTCTACAAGAAACGTATCCCCCGCGTATTCTTTCCTTTCCTCATCTGGTCTGTGATTTACAATCTGTTCCCCTGGATAACGGGACTGCTGGGAGTGGAGCCGAAAGTGATTCTGGATTTCTTCCCTTATTCGGGTGAGGAAGTGATGCGCCAGTCTCTGGCAGTGAGCCTGGGATATATTGCAGAAATGCCTTTTAATTTCTCTCTATTGGATGTACACATGTGGTATATCTATCTGCTGATAGGGCTTTATCTCTATCTTCCGATATTCTCGGCATGGGTGGAGAAGGCCTCGGAACGTGCCAAACTATGGTTTCTTGCAGCATGGGGAGTGACACTGCTGCTGCCTTATTATACCGAGTTTGCCGCTCCGTACCTTTGGGGGACTTGCTCGTGGAACTCGTTCGGTATGCTGTATTACTTTGCCGGTTTTAACGGCTACCTATTGTTGGGCCATTATCTGAGGAACCATAACTGGACGGGCCGGCAACTCTGTGGCATCGGCATTCCCATGTTTGCCATTGGCTATGCCGTAACATTCCTTGGTTTCCGTCGTATGACCTCCTTGCCGGATTTTACGGATGAGATGCTCGAACTCTTCTTCACCTACTGTTCGCTGAATGTAGTAATGATGACCATCCCCGTGTTTATGCTTTGCAAGCGGGCCAATTTCCGTTCGGAGCGCATCAAGAAAGCATTGGCAAACTTGACGCTCTGTGGTTTTGGAGTCTATATGATACACTATTTCTTTACCGGACCGAGCGTAGTCCTGATGCGTGCTATCCATGTTCCTATCTATCTTCAGATACCTTGTGCCGCAGTCGTCGCTTTCTGTACTTCCTGGTTTCTGGTGGCAATGGCATACCGTTGTTTCGGGAAACGGACCAAGTGGGTGCTGGGGTAGTTTGGATGAAAGATTGTTTATCTTTAAAGGAGGAGATTTAGGGCTTATTATCTCCTCCAGATTCTCCACATATAGTAAGCGCAGTGCGTGAATGCGAAAACAAACGAGATAATCAGCAGCACTTTGCTTTCTCCCCATCCCACAGTCTGTTGGTGCCACAGTCCGGTGATGACACAAAGAACGGCAAGGATAAGTCCAATCATGTTCAAGGTCACCTGCCCGTGGCGGGTGTCGCCTCCATGCTCCAGCTTACTGTGCTTCATGCCGTAGCCCACGTAGATGTCCAGACCGATGAGCATCCACAGCACCAGGCGTATCCATGTATCGGCAGGAAGGAACAACATCATGCAAAGGCAAGTAAGAATACCCAGTATGGGGATAAGTGGAACAAGTGGGGTTTTAAAGGAACGGGGCACGTCAGGCATGGTTCTGCGTACTACCAGTACAGCGGCACAGACCAGCGTGAAGGCCATCAGCGTGCCGATGCTTGTCATCTCTCCGGCCAGCCGTGCGGGTACAAAAGCTGCCAGCAGGCCCACAAGTACCATGAAGAGCAGGTTGCTGCGTGCCGGAGTACGGAACTTTTCGTTGATATGCGAGAAGAAAGGAGGCAGCAGCCCGTCATGGCTCATGCTCAGGAATACGCGGCTCTGTCCCAGCAGCGTCACCATGATGACGGAGCAATATCCGAACAGAATGGACAGCACGATGGCACGGTTCAGCCAGGGATAGTCCGGCTGGATGATACCTGCAGCATCAGCCTGCCCCATGTGCTCTATGGCTATGGCAACGGGAGCAATGCCTTGCTGTCCGCTGAAGGCGGTGTAGTGTGCCACTCCCGTCATGACGTGGGCAAAAACCATATAGAGCACGGTGCATACCAGCAAGGAGACCAGAATGCCGATAGGCATGTTCCGCTTCGGGTTCTTCGTCTCTTGGGCGGCTGTGCTCACAGCGTCGAACCCGAGGAAGGCGAAGAATACGATGGCCGCCCCTCGCAGGATGCCGGAGAAGCCATATTCGCCCAGCACGCCCGTATTGGCAGGGGTGTAAGGGGTATAGTTGTCGGTATTGATGTATTTCCAGCCGAGTATGACAAAAATCAGTATGACGGAAACCTTCAGGAATACAATGAAGCCGTTGAAGATGGAGCTGCCTTCCGTACCCCGTATCAGGAAGAGGCTCATCAGCACGACGATAAGGAAGGCGGGGATATTTACGACTCCGCCATCCCAGGGACAGGCGGTGAGGGCTTGCGGTAGATGTATGTCCAGTCCCTCGAGAAAGACGACCAGATAGCGGCTCCAGCTGATGCTTACCGTGGTTGCGGCTACGGTGTATTCCAGTACCAGGTCCCACCCGATAATCCAGGCGATGAGTTCGCCCATCGTGGCATACGAGTAGGTGTATGCGCTGCCGGCTACGGGTATCATGGATGCAAATTCCGCATAACACAGTCCGGCGAAGCAGCATCCCAGTGCGGCAATGGCAAAGGACAGTGTGATGGCCGGTCCCGTATAGCCTGCCGCCACCGTTCCGGTGATGGAGAATAGACCCGCTCCGATGATGACTCCCACGCCCAGGGCAACAAGGCTCCACGGACCAAGTACACGTTTCAATGTTTTCTTTCCGGAGGCATTAGCCTCCGCTTGCAGTGCCTCGAATGGCTTTCTGATGAATAATCCCATTGTGCTTCAATTCTGATAAACCGGGCGCAAAGGTACGGATTATATTGCTTATTCCATATAGCGCGCTACTTTTCCACTGATTTGCAGTAGGGAGATTTCACATAATTTGGTATCATATTCCGCGGAGAGAATACGTTCTTCTGCATCCAGCAGACTCTTTTGGGCTTCGCGCATCTCGATTCCCGAGAGGTTGCCCAGCATATATCGTTCCATGGCAATCTCGTGGTTCTCCTTGGCAGCCACAAGGTTCTGGCGTTCCAGGTTCAGCATTTGCAGGTTGTTTTGGTAGGCCTGCCATAGGTTGCTGAGGTCGGCGCGCAGGGCTTGCTCCAGTTGCTCCCGTTCCAGGCGAGCGTTCTGCACGGCAATGCGGGCATTCTTGCGTTCGCGGCGCCGGTTGCCGTCGAACAGATTGAAGCCGACCGTGACGCCGAAGTTCAGACCGAGGTTGCTGCGGCGGCTGTTGGCAGAGATGTCATACTTGTTGAGGGTGTAGCCGTATCCGCCGTTCATCTTCACGTATGGGTAGTCGCGCGAGCAGACTTTCTTGTAGTCCAGACGGGCCAGGGTATTGTTCTGTTCGGCACGTAGCAGTGAGGCGTTGATGGTGAGGGTGGCGTTCCACAGCTCCTCGAAGTTCAGGGAGGCGGTCACGTTGATGAGGCTGTCTTGTATGATAAACGGCTGGTCTACATCTTTGTTTGCCATGAGTTCGTTCAGCTGGATACGTGAGGTGTGCAGCAGTTCCTGCTGTTTCATGTATTGGGCACTGTCGGCATTGAAGTCCACTTTGGCCTGCTGGTAGTCCAGGCGCGAGAAGTTACCGATGTGGTAACGCTCTTCCACAATGCGCAGGCGCTCTTTGGATAGCGATACGGCATAACGGAAGTTCTTCAAGCGGATTTTTTGCTGCACATAGTTATAGTATTCGGCGGCTATGTTGGCTATCAGGTCCTCGATGGCGATGCGCGTATTGGTCTCGCCTTGGCGTTCCAGCTCCTTGAGCCGTTGGTAGTTGGCGGTAATGTTGAAACCGTCGAAGATGGTCCAGTTCAGGTTGATGCCTACATCGAGAGTTTGGTCAAACACTCCGTTGTCCTTGGTTGTCTCTCCGGTGGCTCGGGCTTTGGTCTCGGTATTGTCTATGGTTCCCTTGTAGCCGGCGGAGAGGTCCAGTGTGGGCAGGTAGCCCGCATTGCCCAATGTGGCGTTGTTCTTGCTGACCTGCTCTTCATTGCGGACAATGCGCAGGGAGTAGTTGTTCAGCAATCCCTGCTCCAGGCAGGACTTCAAGGTGTAGGTAGGCGCAGGCTGTGCATAAAGGCCCAGCGCTGTGCAGGCAGTGGCTATGAAAATTAAAACAATGCGTTTCATTCGGTCTTCAGTTTACTTCGGTTCGTTGATACATAACTATATATGGCAGGCACGATGTACATCGTCAGCAGTGTGGAGATGAGCATGCCGCCTACGACGGCAGTACCCATGGCGATGCGCTGGTTGCAGCCTTCGCCGGTGGCGTAGGCAAGCGGTATCAATCCCAGGATGGTGGAGGCACTCGTCATCAGGATGGGGCGCAGACGTTGCAGGGAGGCGTCCTTGATGGCTCGCATCTTGTCTTCACCCGCTTCCTGCTTCTGATTGGCAAATTCCACAATCAGAATACCGTTCTTTGCCACCAGACCAATCAGCATGATGATGCCAATCTGGCTGAATATATTCATCGTGATGTCTCCGAAATACATGAATACCAGCGCGCCGGCAATGGCGAGAGGCACCGTCAGCATGATAATCAGCGGGTCTTTGAAGCTCTCGAACTGGGCGGCCAGAATCAGGTAAATCAGCACGATGGCAAGGATGAAGGCGAACATCAGACTGGAGGAGCTTTCGCGATACTCCTTGGAGTCTCCGGTCAGTGCGGTACGGAAGGTCTCGTCCAGCGTCTCCTTGGCAATCTTGTCCATTTCATCCAGACCTTGTCCGATGGTCTTGCCGTCCGCCAGTCCTGCGGAGATGGTGGCAGAAACGAAACGGTTGTAACGGTACAGTTTCGGAGGTGCGATGCCGCCGGTAAGCTCAATCAGGTTGTCCAGCTGTACCATGTTCCCGTTGTCGCTTCGGATATAGATACCTTTCAGGTCGGCGGGCTTGTTGCGTTGCTGGCGGTTGATTTCGCCCAATATCTCGTATTGCTTTCCGTTCATGTAGAAGTAGCCCATACGCTGTCCGCTCAAGCCGTATTGCAGAGTTTGGGCAATGTTCTTGGTGCTTACGCCCATGATACTCGCCTTGTCACGGTTGATGTTGATGCGCGCTTCAGGCTTGCTGAACTTCAGGTTTACGTCTGCCATCTGGAATACCGGATTTTCGTAGACCTTCGTCATGAACTTGGGGAGCACCTCCTGCAATTTCTCGATATTGGTTGCCTGCAATACATACTGCACGGGCATACCGCCGCGCCGTCCTCCGAATGAGGAGGACTGCTGTACGAAAGAGCGTGCCATGGTCTTTTTCTGCACTGCCTTCGACAACTTTTCGGCAACCTCCATCTGGGTATAGTCACGGTCTTTCATGTCTTTCAGTGTGATACGTACGTTACCGCTACCACTGGATACACGCGCTGTTACCGCTTCTGCATCCGGGATAATGGAGTCCACCAGATGATTGATGTCTTCGGTATAGTCGCGGATATATTCGTAAGTCACTCCTTCGGCACCCATTGTATTGATACTGATTTGCGAACGGTCCTCCAATGGCGCCATTTCAGCCGGGATAGTATTCCAAAGGACTCCGATAAGCAGGATGGTGACGATGGTGAAGGGCAGGGCAATCCAGCGCCGTTTCAGGAAGGCGGCCAGTGACTGGCTGTATACCCGGTTCATCCCTTCGAAGAAAGGTTCGGTCTTGCGATAGAACCAGCTCTGCTGTTCCCTTTTGATTAAAAGTTTGGTGGCAAGCATCGGCGTAAAAGTCAATGCGGCGAAGGAGGAGATAATCACCGAACCGGAGACCACGATACTGAATTCGCGGAACAGTCGTCCTGTCGTACCGTCCATGAATACAATAGGGAAGAATACCGCCACCAGCGTAATGGTAGTGGAGATGACGGCAAAGAAAATCTCCTTGGCTCCTTCTATGCCGGCTTCTTTCGGTGGCATCCCTTTCTCGATGCGGACATAAATGTTCTCCGTCATCACGATGGCGTCGTCCACCACCAAGCCCACGGCAAGCACCACGGCAAGCATGGAGAGCACATTGATGGAGAAACCGGCCAGATACATGACGAAGAAAGCTCCAATCAGCGAAACGGGGATTACAATACATGGCACAAGCGTCACACGCCAATCGCGCAAGAAGAGGAAAATGATGATGATAACCAGTACAAAGGCCTCATACACCGTCTGCTTCACCTCGTCGATAGAAGCGCGGATAAACTTGGTATTGTCAAAACCGTAGTTGTAATGAACATCTTCGGGAAGGTCTTTCTTCATCTTCTCCATGCGGTCATATACGGCGTTGGCTATTTCAATGTGGTTGGCACCCGGCTGCGGAATTACTACGACACCTACCATGGGCACACCGTTCATCTTCATATAACTTTTGATGTCGGCTGGTCCCAGTTCGGCACGTCCAATGTCGCTGAAGCGGACAATACGGTTACCGTCTTCCTTCAGGATAAGATTGTTGAACTCTTCGGCTGTATGCATCAGACCCAACGTACGGATGGTGAGCTCGGTAGTGTTTCCTTCGATACTTCCGGAAGGGAGCTCTACGTTTTCGTTGTCCACCGCATTCTTTACATCCAGAGGAGTGATTCCATAGCCGGACATCTTGATGGGGTCCAGCCAAAGCCGCATGGAATAGCGCTTTTCTCCCCAGATGCTTACACTACTTACATCTGAAATAGTCTGAAGCTGCTCCTTGACAGTCAGGTCGGCTATTTCACTGAGCTCCAGTAGGGAACGTTTGTCACTTTGGAGGGCAACCATCAGGATAGGGGTGGCGTCCGCATCGGCTTTTGATACGGTAGGAGGGTCACAGTCACGAGGCAGATAGCGCTGTGCACGCGACACTTTATCACGTACGTCGTTGGCGGCGGTTTCCAGGTCAACGGAAAGCTCAAATTCTACTGTAATGCGTGATGAGCCTTGCTGGCTGACACTGGAGAGGGAGCGTATGCCGGGAATACCGTTGATGTTCTGCTCCAGAGGCTCCGTTATCTGGTTCTCGATGACATCGGCGTTGGCACCCGGATAGGAGCAGGATACTGATATGATGGGATTGTCTACAGACGGGTACTCGCGTACACCCAGATAATTGTAGCCGATGAAGCCAAACAGCAGGATTATTAGGGTAAGTACTGTCGAGAGTACCGGTCGCCGTATACTTAATTCGGATATATTCATTCTTTACAATTGATAATTAACGGTTGATAATTGACAGTTGTCAATTGATATTGTCCAGTGTTACCGGTAGTCCGGTACGGAGTTGCAGGGTTCCCGAGGTGATGATGGTATCTCCTGCCTGCAAGCCTTGCAATACTTGTACTTCCGCTTCCGTACGGATTCCCGTAGTAATCTCTACTGGCTGGGCTTTTCCCGACTTATAGAGGAATATCTTGTCTTTTCCCATTTCCGGTACAATGGCTTCGGACGGTACGGCAAGGGCGTCCTGAATTTCATCCTTGTTCAGCTTGATGCTGGCATAGCGGCCCGGAAGCACAGCTCCGTTGGCATTGGGATAAAGTGCACGGATTGTCAGGGTATGGGTAGTAGGGTCTATCTTTGATTCGCGTGCATAAACCGTGGCGTGGAAGGTATTTAGCTTTCCTTCGAGAGTGAAGTCCAGTCCGGCGCCGGTCTTTACGTCATTGGCATACCGCTCGGGTACGGCAAATTCCACCTTCAACGGCGAAATCTTGGTGAGTTTGGCTACAATGGTTGTAGGGGAAGCGTAAGTACCCACACTGACTTGGCGCAGACCGATGACACCGTCGAAAGGAGCACGCAGCTCAGTTTGTGCGATGTTCGATTCTATCAGGTCAATGTCGGCATTCAGGGTGGCCAGCTCGGTCTTTACTTGTTCGTAGGCTTCTTTACTGACCGCATCCCTTTCCAGCAGGGCGTTCTGGCGAAACACGCGGTCTTCTGCCAACTTTAATTGGGAGACGAGGCGTTGCAATTGTGCTTGCAGCGGCCGGTCATTAACTTTGGCAAGTAATTGTCCTTTCTTGACGAAGCTGCCTTCTTCAAAATTTATCTCTATGATTTTGCCGGATGTCTCGAAAGAAAGGTCCACTTCCTCATCCGGCAGCAGGCTGCCGCTGATTTGTATTTCATCCTTCAGCAGTTGCGGTTTGATTATTTTTGCGTTTACGTTTAGAATTTTCTTACCGCTACGTTGACCGGTCATCACCTTGTCTGCAGCGGCTAATTCTTCATTCTCTTTAGGTAATTGGGAGTAGATTCCTCCTCCAATCAGTCCGGCACCAATCACGATAATGATGCCCCATTTAACTCTCTTATTCATGTTGTAGTATTAGTAGTAATAAAATCAGCCTTAGATTAGACTACGGGAAAAGAGAATAGTTTAAAAGATAAAGAGTTAAAAAGTGTAAGAATGTGGATTGGAAAGGTGATAAAATGACAAATCAGTAAGCAGCCCGGTATTTTCCCTCCTCCTTGTCCTCCAGCATGTTCAGATAAGAAGCGTAACGGGATTCGCTGATATAGTGCTTCTCGACAGCCTCGCGTACAGCGCATCCGGGTTCGTGGCGGTGGGTACAGTTGCCGTAACGGCAGTCGGCAGATACCTTGAATATTTCCGGGAAGTAGTGGCCTATCTCTTCTTCTTCCATATCGAATGTTCCGAAACCTTTGATGCCCGGAGTGTCAATGATATATCCGTTGCCCGGAACCGGGAACATTTCTGAGAAGGTAGTGGTGTGCATACCTTTATTATGATAGGTGGATATCTCTCCGGTTTTAATCTCTATATCGGGCAGTATTGCCTTGATGAGTGTCGATTTCCCTACTCCGGAATGTCCGGAAAAGAGGGTTATGCGTCCTTTGAGTTCTTTCTCGATAGTGTCGATGCCTTCCCCTTTTCTGGCAGAAACCTTGAAACAAGGATAGCCGATGGTGGTGTAAAGGTTGATGAGACTGTCCAGATAGTGCAGTTCCTCTTCATTGTAGGCATCCACTTTGTTGAATATAATCTTGACGGGAACACGGTATGCCTCGGCAGAGGCGAGAAAACGGTCTATAAAGGTAGTGGAGGTCTCGGGATAGTTCACCGTCACTATGAGCATGCACTGGTCGAGGTTGGCAGCAAGAATGTGCGATTGCTTGGAAAGGTTGGAGGCGCGGCGGATGATGTAATTCTTCCGGTCCTCTATCTCGCTGATAAAGGCCGTACCTTCCTGGTTCAATATGATTTTTACATAATCGCCTACAGCTACGGGATTGGTACTTCGTATGCCTTTCAGACGGAAGTTCCCTTTGATTTTACATTCAATATCCCTCCCGTCGTCAGTCCGTACCAAGTACCAACTTCCGGTGTTTTTTATAACGAGTCCCCTCAAAATAATTGATAGTTGATAGTTGATAATTGATAATTGACTGTTGGATAATTACTACGGGTATTATTCCGCATGGTAATTATCAACTGTCAATTATCAATTATCAATTCATTAAACGGTCATGATTTCTTTATCCTTTGCAGCCAGCATATCATCAATCCGCTTGATGAACTTATCGTGAATCTTCTGCAGTTTTTCTTCGCCGCCTTTCTGGGCATCCTCTGCCAGTCCGTCTTTTACGGATTTCTTCAAGGCGTCGATGGCATCACGGCGTGCATTGCGTACACTTACTTTGGCTGTTTCTCCTTCTCCCTTGCATTGCTTGGCAAGCTGTTTACGACGTTCTTCCGTCAGTGGCGGGATGCCGATACGGATAATCTCGCCATTATTTTCGGGCATGATGCCAAGGCTGGAGTCAATGATGGCTTTTTCAATGACGCGGAACATGCTCTTGTCCCACGGCTTAATGGCAATGCTGCGTGCATCCGGAGTGGTTACGGCTGCTACATTATTAATCGGAACCATACTTCCGTAAGAATCTACGCGGATGCCATCCAACAAACGGATATCAGCTTTACCGGCGCGGATATGAGCCAATGCTTCGTCCAGATACATGATGGCCATGTCCATACTTTCTTGCGCTTCGTCTAAGATGTCTTTTACGTCTCTCATATTGTTTTCGTTTTGAAATAGCTTTGATTTGAAACTTTGCAAATATAATTATTAAATTGAGAATTGAGAATTAAGAAGTAAATAACCTTCATATTTTAATTCTTAATTCTTGATTTAGTTGTGTACCAATGTACCGATTTCTTCTCCTTGCATCACTTTTTTCAGATTACCCACTGTGTCCATGTCAAAAACGATGATGGGCAGATTGTTCTCCTTGCACATGCAGGTGGCAGTAAGGTCCATCACTTTCAGGCCGCGCTTCAGCACTTCGTCGTAGGTAATGTCGTGGAACTTCGTGGCTGTCGGGTCTTTTTCCGGGTCGGCGGTGTAGATACCGTCCACACGGGTTCCTTTCAGCATGACGTCTGCTTCAATCTCGATACCACGCAGGCTGGAGCCGGTATCGGTGGTGAAGAAAGGATTGCCGGTTCCGGCGGACATGATGACTACTTCACCGGCTTCCATGCATTCGATGGCACGCCATTTATTGTAGAATTCGCCGATGGGTTCCATGCGCACGGCAGTCAGTACACGGGCCTTTACACCGGTAGCTACCAGAGCCGAACTGAGTGCAAGACTGTTGATGACTGTTGCCAGCATTCCCATTTGGTCGCCTTTCACACGGTCAAAGCCTTTGTTGGCACCGCTCAATCCACGGAATATGTTTCCGCCGCCTATGACGATGCCTATTTGTACTCCCAATCCGTGGATTTCCTTGATTTGCGCTGCATACTCGGCAAGGCGTTTTTCGTCGATGCCGTATTGTTTTTCTCCCATCAGGCTCTCGCCGCTGAGTTTCAATAAGATTCTTTTATAGGTTGCCATAATATATAGTTTTGTTATATTGCTTTGCAGCAAAGATAAAGAATAAAACTGAAAAGTGCAGCAGAATGTGGTAGGATAGTTGCCTAACGCATTGTCTTTAGGAACTCTTCCATGCTGTGATATAGCGGAACACCATAGCGGTTACAAGTAATCCGTACATTGTCGTAGCGGTAGAAACCGGGTTCACAAATCACATGCAGTTTGCCCGAACGCATGTGTAGTCCCATTTCCAGCAGGGTGATGGGAGACTTGCTGCTTGCCAGGATATTCATGATTATCAGGTCGGCTTTTTCCAGATGTTCCAGTTCCCAGTTCACTTGATGTTCAAAGTCGGACATTTCGCCGCTCAACCCCTTGTCCCTTCGGGGATTGTATAGAAGGTATTTGCCTTCGGGACGTGCGCGGAACCAGTCGCAGGTTGCCTTTTGCCAATCTATGCTTTTGCCCATGTCGATGGTGCCGGCCAAGAATATTTTGGTGTATTCGGCTTCGTTCACTCCAGTCTTGCCTTCATCCGGACGGAGTACGATAACTTCGGATTGGGCTTGCAGACCGATGGGGAATAGCAGCAGTAAAAGCAGGTAGAGACTTTTCTTCATGGTTGGTGGTGTGATTATGGGATTAGCTTCTTTTTTTGTTTCTTATCGGGAGTTTGGGGAAGAGTTTTCTGAAACGAACCAGATGGCTTGTAATGTTCCCCCCTGCGATGACGAATGTTACGGCTACAATAATCATTACCAATCCGAAACTTTCTCTGAACGTCAGACTTTCTCCAAAGACGGCTATTCCGAAGAAGATGGCTGTCACGGGTTCCAATGCGCCGAGAATAGCGGTCGGGGTGGAGCCGATATATTGGATGGCGCCGGTAGTGCAGAGGAAGGATATGGCGGTGGGAAAGACAGCCAGTGCAAGCAGATTGCCCCACAGATACCACTGGTCCGGTGTGTTCAGCACTCCGGAATAGAGCAGGCGTGCTACGAAGAGCGATAAGCCGAAGAGAAGGACATAGAAGGTGACTTTGAGTGTAGCTACATTTTTCAATGACGTCTGGTTGATGCCCACGATGTATATGGCGTAGGAAAGGGAGGAAGCGAAAACCAGCAGTGTCCCTATCAGGCTCAGCGTACTGCCGTCCTCACTTTTATAGAGCAGCCCGATGCCTCCCAGTGCAAGCAGCATGCAGACGATGGTTTGCAGTGCCAGCTTCTCTTTGAAGACCATAGCCATAATAAGAGCCACCATGATGGGGTAGACGAACAGCAGTGTCGACGCTATGCCGGCGGCCATATAATTATAACTCAGAAAAAGCGTCAGTGAGGAGAGGGCTACGAGCAATCCCATGATGATGAGCGGAAATGTTTCTTTCCGTTGTATCTTGAATGTCCGCCCTCTCGCTTTTATCATAATGCCCAGCAATGGGATGGCAAAAAGGTATCTGAAAAAGAGTACCGAGTCCGGATCCATGCCGGCTTTGTACAGCGGGAGGGCAAACAATGGATTCATACCGTAGGAGGCTGCGGCGATAGAACCCAAAATATATCCTTTAGCTTTTGCATTCATATCTTTATCTGTAGATTAGCGTGCAAAGGTAGATATTTACTTTGATTTCCTCTTTCTTTTCTGTATGAAAACCGTATGAATTTTACCCTTATACCTTCAGTGTGTAGTCACCGGCTTCTTCTGTCACTGCCTTCTGCAATTCTTCGAGTGTCTTTTCTCCGTCTGAAAACTCTACGATGGCTACCGGAGGGTTCAGGGTTACGGTGGCATGTACGCCCTCCATACTATTCAATGCTTTCTCTACGTGCATGCGGCAATGGTTGCACATCATGCCTTCTACCTTGAATTCTTTTTTCATGATTGTTTCTGTTAATGGTTCAACTTTTTTGTTTTCTTCCCCTTCATGTATCTTTTTCCGTTTCAGCAGCAGGCTGTTGCTCACCACACTGACACTGCTGAATGCCATGGCCGCGCCGGCTATCATCGGATTCAGCAGGAAGCCGTTGATGGGATAGAGTATTCCGGCTGCAATGGGCACACCTATTATATTGTATATAAACGCCCAGAACAGATTCTGCCGGATGGTCCGGACTGTCAGACGGGACAGCCGGAGGGCTTCCGGAATTTTTGTCAAATCGGAGGAGATGATAGTCATTTTGGCTACGTCCATGGCGATGTCACTGCCTCCGCCCATAGCGATGCTCAAGTCGGCTTGGGCAAGGGCGGCGCTGTCGTTGATGCCATCGCCCACCATCGCCACTTTCCGGCCTTCTGCTTGTAACCGGCTGATAAAGGCTGCCTTGTCCTGCGGCAGTACGCTCGCTTGATAATGCGCAATACCTGCTTTACGGGCAATTTCGCGGGCAGTGGCTTCATTGTCTCCGGTCAGCATGTGGACTTCGATACCGGCGGCACGCAGCTCGTCGACGGCACGAATGGAAGTTTCCTTTATCCGGTCCGTGATTCCGGCTATTGCCAGTGCGTTTTCTTCGTCGGCAAACCAGATGACGGTTTGTGCTTTCGCTGTCAGTCGGGTGGCTTCTTCCCGAAGAGACCGGCTGATGGCAATCCGGTTCTCTTCCAGTAGTTTCAGGTTTCCGGCAAAGTAAGTCCGTCCTTGTGTCCGCCCTTTTACACCTTTCCCGGTGATGGTTTCGAAATCTTGGATGTCGTCTATGGAAGCCGATTCCTTGAGGTGATTCACTACGGCGTCTGCCAATGGATGTTCCGATAACTTTTCCAGACTGTAGAAAATGTCCGGCAAGACCTCTTTTGAGGAAATGCTTGGATTGGGAGTGGCTGTCGGCGTATTCCATACCAGCTTACTGACTACCGGTTTTCCTTCGGTTACGGTTCCGGTTTTGTCGAGTACTACGGTATTTACCTTTTTGGCAATCTCCAGGCTCTCGGCATCTTTTATCAGGATGCCTCTTTCGGCTCCCTTGCCGATGCCCACCATAATGGCGGTAGGAGTGGCCAGCCCCAGCGCACACGGGCAGGCGATGATGACTACTGTGACAAATGCCAATAGTCCGTGGGTGAATCCGCCGGTTCCGTCCAGCAACATCCATACGATGAAGGCGAGTACTGCAATGCCGATAATGGTAGGCACGAATATCCCTGCTATCTTGTCGACCAGTTGCTGTACCGGTGCTTTGCTCCCTTGTGCGTCTTGCACCATGTGTATAATCTTTGCCAGCAGTGTATCTGTGCCGACTTTCTCTGCCCTGAAGCGGAAACTCCCCTTCTGGTTGATGGTACCTGCAAAGACTTTGGCATCTTTTTGCTTGGACACTGCTACCGGTTCGCCGCTCAGCATACTTTCGTCCACGTACGAAGAACCTTCCGTCACGATGCCGTCCACTGCAATCCGTTCGCCGGGCTTCACCAGTATGATGTCGCCGGGGCGAATCTGCTCAATAGGGACAATGCGTTCCCCATTCCCGACGACGGTCACGGTCTTGGGTTGGAGTCCCATCAGCTTCTTGATGGCTGTTGAAGTGTTTCCTTTCGCCTTTTCTTCCAGCAGGCGTCCCAGCAGGATAAAAGCTATGATGACACTTGCCGCTTCAAAATACACATGCGGGTGGATGCCTCTGGACAGCCAGAAGTCCGGAAATAGCATGTTGAACAGACTGAACAGATAGGCTGTTCCGGTGCTGATGGCTACCAGTGTATCCATATTGGCGCTGCCATGTCTCAACTGTTTCCAGGCACTGCTGAAGAATCCCCGTCCCAGCCAAAATACAATAGGAGTGGATAGTGCCCACATGATAGGATTGGCATAGGGCATATCCATGAAAAACATGCCTATTATGACAACGGGTAAGGATAGAATAACGGCCCAGACAGTGCGGAGTTTCAGTGTAGTGAATTTTTTGTTGTGGGCCTCTTCCGCTTCTTCGAGCGTATTGCCGTCCCGATTTATCAGCAAGTCATATCCGGCGGCCTGCACGGCTTGCTGCAATGTCTCGGAAGAGCAGTTCTTGGGGTCATATTCTACGGTTGCCGTTGCCGAAGCGTAGTTTACGGCTGCTTTCTTGACACCGGACTGCCGGTTCAGCGTCTTTTCTACCCGTGCAGCACATGATGCACAGCTCATTCCCAATACGGGAAATGTCTCTTGAACAATATTCTTGTCTGTCATAACAATTATGTATTTGAGTTTCGCATGTCTTTGACCTGCTTTCAGTGAACAAGTTGACCAGGCTACAAGGAGGTATAAACAGCCCTCTGCCTATCTATTGCTTTTTAAAGTGATTACAAGGAAAAGCCTTGTAGCCTTGTTTACTTGCTCACTGAAAGCAAGTTCTTGAACTTGCGAAACTTGAGTTATGTATAAGTCATAGCGATACAAAGATAATGCTTTTTCCCCTTGAAATGTTCATCGCTTAAAATCGCAATAAATAGACTACTTCTCACTGGGGAATGCTTTTTTGATGACTCCCCGGCTCAATCCCGTCTGCACCACTCCCCGCATCAGGAGGTAGGTGAGGAAGGCAAGCCATAAAGCATGGTTTGCCAGGACGGGACGCAGCCCATAATATAGGATAAAGAAGCTGACGGCTGCCGCTGCCATGGAGAGGAGCATTCCTCGCGTGGCGGTAGCGCCGATGAAAATGCCGTCCCAAATGAAGGCGGCTATACCGACGGCAGGAACGGCAAGTGCCCAGTAGAAATAGGTGTCGGCAACCGCTATCACTTCTTTGTCATCCGTCAATAGCCCGAGAAAGGCATTGCCTCCCAGTGCATAGACCAGCGTAAAGAGAACTGCCATCACCGCTCCCCATCCAAAGAGATGCCGGACGGTGTCTGTAAAGGCCTCCCGGTTGCGTGCGCCTATGTATCTGCCGCTCAGGGCCTCGCCTGCGTAGGCAAAACCGTCCATTACATACGAGAACAAAGTGAAGAGCTGCATCAGCAGCGTGTTGACAGCTAAAATGATTTCGCCCTGCGAAGCTCCTGCTGAAGTAAAGAACAGAGTAACCGCCACCAGGCAAAGGGTGCGCAGAAAAATGTCCCTGTTCACTTGGAAGAATTTCAGCATTGCCTCCTTCTCCCAGACGCCTTTTCCTTCTTCCCCTTTCATGCCCAATTTATAATTCTTGATTTCCCAGTATCTCTGCAACTTTCCATAATTACGTATCCAGAGTATCAGCCCCATCAGGAAACCGGCGTACTGGGCTATCAGCGTCCCCAGGGCGACTCCTTCGACTTTCATCCCGCACAGATAGACCAGGCTGAGGCTGGCAATGATATTGACTATATTCTGTGTGATGGCTATATACATGGGAATGCGTGAATTCTGCATGCCGATGAACCATCCCGTGAGCCCGTATAGCCCCAGCATGGCGGGTGCTCCCCAAATGCAGATATGAAAATAAAGCGTTGCCATCTCTTTGACCTCGTCTGTGGGATGAATCAGCAGGAATGCGCCTTGCCTGATGGGGATTTGTAATGCTATGAGGCAGAACGCGACAGCCAGCCCTATGCCGACGGAGCGCACCAGCAGGCGTACGACTTCCGGTAAATCCCGTTTTCCGTATGCTTGTGAGGTCATTCCGCTGGTCCCCATGCGCAGGAAACCGAAAATCCAGTAGATGATGTTGAACAGCATCCCGCCTACGGCGATGGCTCCGATATAGGCCGGTGAACCCAAGTGCCCGACAATGGCTACATCAATCAGTCCGAGCAAAGGAACGGTGATGTTTGATACGATGGAAGGCAGTGCTATTTGCAAGATTTGCTTGTCTCTGAGCTTCATTGGTAACGTTTGTTTCATAAGATTGGCAAAGTTACGCAGAAAAGGGGAAAATAGTGGGAAAGATTAACTATATTTTGTTGATGTTTGCAGTGAAAGTGCGTAAATTTGTAGGTGTATTTCTATGGAAATGATTCAGGCTGTTAAACTATTATATACTTAAAAAATGAGATCCTTAACTTTACTATTCTCTTTGTTTCTGATGTTGCCGTTGCCGGTTTTCGCGCAGTCGGCGGGTGAACTGTTGCAGAAGGTTTCCGAAGCGTTGTCCGAAGGCAAGGATGATTATGCCGTAAGCTTGTTCCGTCAGTCGGCAGGTGCCGGTGTGGACCGTACGGAAATGTTCTATTGGGCCCATGTGGACAAGAACAGTGCGGTAGCTCCTCGTTTGGCCCATGAACTGGCTGCCCATTACAAGGAAATGCGGAATTACGATAAAGCCTATCTCTTCTATAAGGAATTCTTGCAACGCCATCCCGAAGATGTGCCTGCCCTTGTTTCTTGTGCCGAGATGGAAATGATGCGGGGAAAAGAGAAGGATGCTCTGAAAACCTACGAGAAGGTGCTGACGCTCGACGGCGATAACCTGCAGGCAAATATCTTCTTGGGGAGTTATTTCTATCTTCAGGCAGAAAAGGAAAAGAAGAAGCTCGATGATGACTTCAAGAAGATAACTTCCCCTACGCGGATGCAGTATGCCCGCTACCGTAACGGGTTGTCGGACGTGCTTACCAATAGCTATAGCAAGGCAAAGACCTATCTGCAACGGGTGCTCCAGGTATTTCCTTCCATGGAGGCGGGCAATACGCTGGAAAGAATAAAAAAGATAGAAGCGGAGATACGCTAATAGTAGCTCAATCTCCTTTTTGAGACACGGATTGCGCAAGTAATGGATTTCTAACGCTTATTCATCGTGGGTGCAAAGCGAGGTGTTGCTGGAAGACTTGTTTGGCGAGGCATAGCTGTTTATTCCCATATCCTTCCGAGCAACGTCTTTTCCGACAAGATGATGGATGCCTTTCCTTTCATGCCTTTCTGCATGAAAGAGACTTCTTTCAGTGACAGTGTAAAGCTGAAGTAGTTGTGTCCGTTGCGGCTGATTATCCGTGTAGAAACGGTTGTGACAGTTCCTTGCAGATAGCCGTATTCCTTGCTTGTATATCCTTCCAGTTCAATTTCTGCTTTCATGCCGGTACTTACTTGTGTGATGCAGGCATACGGCAGTTCTCCGGTAGCTGACACTTGTCCTTGCTGAATGTCCGTCAGGGTGATGTCGCATTCCGCTGTTTCGGGATAGGGGACAAATGCGGCTACAGCCAGCAGCAAAGCCATGATTATTCCGATGACGCCGATTCCGCTACGTACCAGCAGCGGAGGAATCTGCCCGATGATTTTCCGTACCTGTTCGCTTCTGAGTTCTATATCCTTGTCTTCCATACACTAACTGCCCAATTCCAATTGATTCTTCACAAGATTATAATAAGCTCCCCGGCCGGCTATCAGTTCCTGATGCTTTCCGGTTTCTATGATTTTCCCTTTGTCTATCACCACTATCCGGTCTGCGTTCTTTACCGTACTCAGTCGATGCGCCACCACGACCACCGTTTTCCCTTTGTAGAATTCCATCAGGTTCTCTACAATCACCCGCTCGTTGTTGGCATCCAGCGCATTGGTGGCTTCGTCCAGAAAGATGTACTGCGGATTCTTGTAGACGGCTCGGGCAATCAGTATCCGTTGTTTCTGCCCTTGGCTCAGCCCCACGCCGTCTTGCCCTATCAGAGTATTGTATTTCAGGGGGAGGCGCATGATGTAGTCGTTTATATTGGCAATCCGGGCAGCCTCTGCCAGCCGTTCCTTGTCTATTTCCCCATCGTCCACCGCAATGTTGCGGGCTATGGACTCAGAGAAGATTACACCGTCCTGCATCACTACACCGCATTGCCTGCGCCACCACTTCTGGTTGAAGCGGTTGATGTCTGTGCCGCCGATGGAGATTTCTCCGCCCAATGCCTTGTAGTAGCCCAACAGCAACTTGATGATTGTCGTCTTTCCGCTTCCGCTGGTGCCCACGATGGCGGTCACTTTCCCTTCGGGAATCTCAAAATCCACACAGTCCAGTGTCTTGTTCAAGGCGTGCGGGTCGTACTTGAAGTCCACCATTTTCAGCCGTAGGCTTTTGTCTTGGCTTTGAAATGCAGCGAGCGCCTCCGGATTACTTTCCTCGTTCTCCATCTCGTGTATTTCGTTGATACGTTCCAGGCTTATCTTCACGTCCTGCAGGGAGTAGATGAAATTCATCAGCTGCTCGATGGGCGAGTTCAGTTGCCCGATGATGTACTGCACCGCCAGCATCATACCCAGGGTCATTTGCCCGTTTATCACGGCGGTTGCCGCCACTACGGTAATCACGATATTCTTTATCTCATTGATGAAGATGCTGCCTGCCTCTTGGGTCTGTTGCAGTTTCAGGCTCTTCATATTTGCATCGAACAGTTCGGCCTGCACGTCCTCCCACTCCCAGCGGCGGCGCTGTTCGCAGTCTTGCAGCTTTATCTCCTGCATGGCGGTGATGAACTGGTAGGTCTTGTTGTTGTTCTTGGCCTGCTTCTCGAAGTAGAGGTAGTCTATCTGCTTCCTGCGTTTCAGGAAGAGGGCAATCCAAGCGGAGTAGGCGATGCTGCCTGCCAGAAAAATGCAGAATATCGGCAGATTGTAGCATAACAGCACGGCTCCGAACACAATGAAGCTGAACAGCGAGAACATCACGCTGAGTGTTTGCGTGGTAAGGAACTTTTCCACCCGGTTGTGGTCGTTCATCCGTTGCAGCAGGTCGCCCATCAGCTTGGTGTCGAAGAAGGACATGGGCAGCTTCAGCAACTTGATGAAGAAGTCGCTGACCAGCGAGATGTTTATCCTCATGCTGATGTGCAGCAATATCCACCGGCGTATGAAGTCCACCGATGTGCGGCTGACGGTCAGCATCAACTGTCCGATAAGTATCAGATAGATGAAATTCAGGTTCCGGTGCTTGATTCCTACGTCCACAATGGCTTGTGTCAGGAAGGGGAAGATGAGTTGCAGGACACTGCCGATCAGTAGCCCCAGGATGATTTGCCCGAAGTAACGGCGGTACTGGCGGAAATAGCCGAAGAGGAAGGAGAAGGAGCGCTTTTCCGATTTGTGCTCCTCCTGCTTTTCGTAGAAGGCTGGGGTGGGTTGGAGGAAGAGGGCGATGCCAGCTTCTTCGTTCTTAACAAATGTATTAAGCCAATTCTCTTTAAATTCTTCTTCCGTGTATTTTAGCAATCCTTTTGCTGGGTCGGCTATATAGTAAATGTTTTTCTTCTTTCGTTTTTTTTATATCATATAATATGATAAAATGTTTCTGATTCCAATATAGGATACAAGGCAATGAAGCTTCTTTTAATTGGGGAATTGTTACCTTTCCCACTATTGTATGAAATCCTAATTTTAAAGCAGCTTCATTGATACTGCGTAATGATGTTCCTTCCGTAGTTGCAAAACAGTAACGCGATATTGTTTCCAATGAATAGTTTGTTCCAAAGAAATCGCATATCATCTGTAAGCAGGCTAAGCCGCATTGCATAGAGTCGTACTGTTTATGGAGTGGGAATCTCATCATTCTTTCAATAGCTGTATGTTCGGTTTTTCTTGTTGCAGATATTGGCTTTTTCTTTTGGGGGCTTTATGTTTCCACGCATATTGGACGGTGAAGTAAAGCATTTTGTCCCGTTTGGGGTAATCGTAGTTTATGTAACTGTGATAATCCAACCGGGTATCGTCAATAGAGTAGGCATATTCATAAGGTTCTATCATATAGCGCATGCCGATTCCTACGTTCCAATTGGTATTTATATTCCAGTTAAGTGCCATTCGGCAATCGGTAGAATTCTTCCTTTTGGAATATTCCTCATGAGAATAGGGCTGGAAGCTGATGGAACCGTTCAACGAAATGTTTTTATAATAGAAACGCCAATTGGGGTAAATGCTTATCCAGCTTTTTGTGGTATTTTCAAAAAAGCACCTACGGTATCTTCCCATCAAGCCGATATGCCCTACATTTTTTATATTGTATCTGGCACTGAGCGTGGCGATAAGCTGGGACTCCCTTTTCTTGTTTTCGTAAGTGTAGGCATAAACCTCTCCTTCCTTCCGGCCTATTCTTTCGTACATATCCGTATATAGAGCGTAGCAGATATCGGGCTCTATATACCACGACCCTTTGGTGAACCGGTAGGCTACTCCACTCTCGATGGTATAACTTGGCTCAAGGTAGGGGTTTCCTTTGATGGCTTGAAGGCTGTCTGTGGAGGTATTGTACGGGTTCAGCAGGGAAATGGAAGGGTTGGATGTATATCCCCTGACGTAGCCTTTAAGCAGATGATGCTTCCGGAATGAGTAACTTGCATTCCCCGAAACTCTTATCTTGTAGTATTGATTCTTGATGTCTTCTATTTTATTGTAATGACAATCCAATCCCAACGATAGCATATACGAAAAAGGTGTTTTTGCACTGCTGTATGTGGCATACAGGTATTCGTTCCAGCTTCGGTAGTCGAAAGTATTGCTGCCCACGGTCGAAGTGTTGTCCAATTTCCCGTTTATATAGTAAGTGTCACTTCCTATTGTCAGTTCGTTTTTGTTGTCCCATTTCTTTTGGTATTCGGCTATGTAACTGCCGGTCTGATAAACCATTTTATAGCGGTTCTCATTGGAATAGTTGTAATTGTCGGAATATTCATGGTTACAGTTGTTGTCTTTATTGAGGCTGTAACTGTAACTGAGGGTACTTTCGAGCAGGCTTTTCTCGTTCAGCCGATATTGGTGCAATACTTTTCCGGCATAGGTAATGGGACGGTTGTGGGTTAATCTCCGGACATCATATTCATAGGAAGTCCCTTTTTGTGAGATGCTCCCTTCTCCCCACTTTCTTGTTTTTGTGTTGCCATAATCGGCATATAAACTGTAAGAGAGATAGTTTTTAAGGTTGGGCACAAAGTCTCCCCCTATGTAGAAGGCGGCATTGTGCGAATTGTGCCGGGTACTTACGCTGTAGTCTTTGTCTGTTCCGGAGTAATGCTGTTCTCCGTATTCATTCCCTTTTTCATGGTTGGCTCCCGACCAGAACAAGATGGTATAGAAAGAGAATTTGTCGTTTCCGGTTTCAAAACTTCCACTGTGAGAGTTTGTCACCATTCCCGGATGGACATCATTGTACAGATTCAGCAACCGGTAAGTCTGGCTTCTTTTTTTGAGTTTGATATTGAGTACCGTTGCATACCCGTCTTTTAGGTATTTGACCGGTGGATTTTCCATTATTTCTATGCTTTCCACTTCTGCCGGGTCGATGGATTCTATGGAAGTGTCCCGTTGCATATTATTGACCAATATGATTACGTTCTGTTCATCGGCCGTCTTTATTTTCCGCATGGACAAATCCACCTTTAAATTGGGTATTTCTTGCAAGGCTTCGTAAATGCTTTTCTCTTTCCTGGCATTTCCGGACAGATGAAAAAGAGTGCTTTGGGCATTGGACTTTATGACGTTGCTACGGTCTGCGGTTATTACGACGTTATCCAAATTCACATTCTTCACCGGGTAGAGTGTATGTCCTAATTCCTTGTTGCCATTCAGGTAAATGGTGCCGTTTACGCTTTGATAGTTGTCGTGGTAGATGTGATACGTGTACTCTTTTTCCGGTAGCTTTCCGAATACGTATTGTCCGTCCTTGTTTGTGGATATCTTATACGACGAGGAGTCGGACACCGCTTGAATCCATATGATTGCGTGTTCAACTCCTTTCCCAAGGGTATCTGTTACGATGCCTGAAAGTTGGTGGAGGTTTTGCCCCTTGACTGCGTGAACCCCCAGGCATAATATAGCAAGGATAATCAAGAGTGTTTTATTCATAAACGTTGGATAACTTCAAGGGGCAAAGTTAATTTTAATTCATTCATAATCGTTACATTTTGAGTTAATAATTATTGGGATAGCTATCTCTTTTTAGTCAATAATGAAATTTCCGTAAAAAGAGTCTTCTCCTATTTTCAATTCAAGGGTATATTCTCCTTCTGGCAAGCCATATACTTCGAATGTATGGCATCGTGAAGGTGTCATGTCATTGTAGGAATAAACAATATTGCCCATACTATCAGCAGAATATGCCTAAAACCAAAAGTAGATACTTTGCTTTCATCTGATTTTATTTTTTTGTTTTGTTGTCGCAAAGTTGATTACAAATTAGGTTTTATCAAAGCTTTTTGCAGTTTTATGTATGTGCATGGTTGTGTGCATATAGCTTCTTTGTGCGCAAAAGTATGTGCAAAGATATGTGCATGAATGGATGAAAGGTGTTCATCCTTTGGATAAGATGCTTATAATGAGTCTATAATCTTGTCCCACATTTCCGGGCTTCCTTTACTTCCTGTTACTTTCTGGTAGAGCCTTCGCCGGATGGAAGAAATGCTTTCCGGCTTGAGTTGCAGTAGGCGCGCAATGTCTGCTTGACGGAATTGGAGTTTGAGGAGTATGCAAACGTGCAATTCGTTTTCGTTGGGAGTGTGCAGCGAGTACAGTCTTTCGAAGAAGGTGGGGTAGGCAGGGTTTATGAGTTCTTTTAGTGAATCCCATTCTTCCGGGATGATATAGGCTTCACCACGTGCAGAGTTTGCCCGGTTTTGGAGTTTCTTGTATATCTCGGAACAGAACAAGCAGTCTTGGGCATCTTTCTCTTGTTCTTTTTCTATTGCTTGCTGCTGCAGGATGTGATTGAGTAGCTCTATTTTCTGCCCCAATTGCTTCTTTTGTGCGTTGTCTTCAGGGTGATTTACATCAGCTAATCTCTTTTCTAATTCCTCTTTTTGGAATCTGTATTTTCCAAGGGATTCAATCTTTTCTTGGTTCTCTTTTTCTATGGTTCGTAGTTTCTCCAATTGTTGTTTCAATTCCAAGGTTTTCCGTCGGCTGTATTGGCGGTAGGCGATGAAAGAAATTATAATGAGGAGGAGACTGCCGGAAATCATTCCAATCAAGAATGTCTTATTACGATTCTCGTTTTTTAGCTGTATGTTCTCTTTCTCACGCAGTTGGTAGTTGTAAAGGGAATGCATCCGATGAATGGTTTCCGTTTGCGTGAGTTTCTGTATGGAGTCGGTATATAAAAGGTAGTCATTGAGGTAGCCGGTTGCTTGCTGCGTGTCATTTTGCTTGAGAGTGAGTTTCAATAATCTGCAGTAGGCTGTTTGCTTGGCATAGACGGAACCAAAGTCCAATAGTTCATTATAATACCAAATGGCAGAATCCGTTTGGTTGGTTACATCATAAAAACGGGCGGCAATATTATAAATGGCGCTTCTGTTAGGTTGCTCAATATCCTTTAAAGCATTCTGCAAAGCCGTTCGGGCAGAATCATACTTCTGTAAGTCTGTGTATATGAAGGCAAGTTGGCTCTGTATCATATTGAACAAATCTGTCCGTTGCAGCAGCCGACTCAATCGGCTTGCTTCTTTGAAGTAGGCCAGCGTACTGTCTTCTTTGCCCAATTCTTTGTACATGTTTCCTATGTCCCTCAATGTGAAAACCATGCCGACACTGTCTTTCAGTATATTGTCGTATTCTCCCCCTTTTTTATACATCTCCAAAGCTTCGGCATACATGCTTTGATAAGCAAACAGCGTTCCCATCTGGCTGTAAATCTTGCTTTTCAGCTTATATCCTCCGTCTTCGGGCAATGCCTCCGCCGCTTTTTCAAAGTACTCCAGTGCTTGCGGTGCATCTCCCAAGTCGCGATACACCCGTCCGGCATAGTAGTAAGCTTCCGGCAGATGCCGTTCATCGTCTTTCTCTATATAATAATGTAGTACGGGCAGTATCAGGCTGTCCGATGTATGGAGTATGTACGCCTTGTCGTTCGCCTTGATGCAGAGCAATCTGTAGTACATCCGGGTAGCCTCCGGTTCGTTCTGCAGGGCGTTTCCAATGCTTTTCAGCAGAGTGACGGCACTGTCCGGCAGGACATTCGTCAGGCTGTCCGCAGTAATCAGTGGCTGTGGATAGGGCTTGTGTCCGCAGGAGCAGAAGCCCGATAGGACAAGTACAAGAAATAACGCCTGTGCCATTACTTTCATATGGGCAAATATAATGCTTTTTTTGTAGTACTTCCCTCTTGAAAGTCTCTATTTTTAAGTTAAATGAGCTATGGCTTCAGGTAATTTATTGAAGCTACATATACACCATCTTCTCTTTGATAGGCTCCACCAACAGCAGTTAGCACCATCAGGAAGGAAGGCGACTTTTCATCACTCTTCTCCTCAATCTTAGCTTTCAAAGCTTTAAGAGAAGCAGCTCCTGCTTTTATAAGTTCATCGCCGCCTAATTTTATCTCTATAGCTCCCCATCTGCCATCTTCTAAATGAACAACAGCATCACATTCCAGTCCGGCATTATCTCTATAGTGCAAAACTTCACCTCCAAGCGTACTGGCATATATCTTCAAGTCGCGCACGGCCATATCCTCAAAGAACAGACCAAAACTCTCAAGGTCACACAATAAATCGTCAGGCATAATATTTAATGCACGACAAGCAATGGATGTATCAATAAAGTGCCTTGTTGGTGTTGAACGAATTGAGGTCTTTGAACGTATATTGGGATTCCAAGCCGGCATGTCTTCAATTAGATATAAATCTTTTAGTGCCTCCATATAATCATCAAAAGTTTTGGGATCCATAGTTCTTTCATTACTTTGTCGCACATCAGCGATAATAGTAGAGATTGCTGCTTCTGTAGAGATATGTCGAGCATAACTCTTCACAATCATTTTCAAGACCTCTGGCTTCTTGTTGCGGAAACGCTCGTTTTCACAGTCTTCAAACACGAACAATCCATTCCAGTAGTTTTTGGTTATTTCAAGAGCAATCTCTTTTTGAGCCAGGACTGATATAGGCCAACCGCCTCGACAAAGCAAATGGGCAACATCCTCCAAGGTAAAGTCGTGGTCGATTTCCCATGGATAATCCCCTGTACCATCGAACAGATTTTGTAGAGAGACAGTCCCTTTGGATTCCTTTGATTCAAACAAACTCATTGGGCGCATCAGCAAAGGTGTAATTCTGCCAGCACCACTATGGTGTACTTCGGTCTTATCGGCAGGAGTCGAACTTCCGGTAAGAATGAACTTGCCGAACTCGTAATTGAAGTCCAAATCATCTTTCACCTGATTCCAAATATCCGGAGCTTTCTGCCACTCATCAATAAGTCTGGGTGTTTCACCCCTGAGAACCGCCTTAGGATTCATTCTTGCCATAGCAATAACCTGCTTCGTATTCAGTTTGATGAAACTCTTTTGATAAAGCATACAAGTAGTTGTTTTACCACAGAATTTTGGTCCAGCTACAAGGACTGCACCAGATGTTTTCAAATTGAGGTCAATTTCTTTTTCTAATAATCTGTTATAATACATACACCTAAATTTAAAGCTCGTGTGCAAATATACAAAAATCCCTTGGTTTTCAATATATAATTCCTATGATTTTCAATTATAAATTCCTATGATTTTCAATTATGTTCAGAGGAGCTTGCTGGAGTTTTGACACTCTCTATATAATAATGTAGTACGGGCAGTATCAGGCTGTCCGCAGTAATCAATGGCTGTGGATAGGGCTTGTGTCCGCAGGAGCAGAAGCCCGATAGGACAAGTACAAGAAATAACGCCTGTGCCATTACTTTCATGTGGGCAAATATAATGCTTTTTGGGGGGCTTCCGGAAAATGCGTAGTTAAATCAGGGCAACCGCACCAAAATTTTCATTCGCATTCAGCTTGCTTCATTTCTTTTTGAATCGTTTTGAGCGTTACTTGGTAATGACTATCACTTTACTGAATATAAAGTATCACTTTATCGGTGATAAAGCGATACTTTATTGCGGATAAAGTGCCACTTTATTAGTAGTAAAAAAGAATAAAGTGCAAGAGCCTTGATTATCAGTGCGCTATATTCAGTCACGAACAAGCAATCAGTAACTTTTCATTTAACTTGTTTCTGTAGCGGATACAAACGAGTGCTTTGGTGCGGTTGCCCTATAGTTGAATGAGAAATTATCTGTGTGTACCTTCAGTTGTCAATTATTCGAGTTTCAATCCCTCACATCCTTCACCCTGTCTCTCTTCTGTTCAACCAAGTTTCACCGTGAAAGCCGATGGATAGGGCGATACGCAGAAAAGGTGAAGGATGTGAGGCATTGAAACTTAAATATGTAATCAAAACTGTCGGATGAACCTTTTTTGCACGGCTTCTTCTTCATCCGTCCCCGCCGCTTCGGCAAGAGCTTGACACTGAACATTCTTCAGCACTACTATGACCTGCGTACCCGCGCCCAGTTTGATGCTCTTTTGGGCAACCTTTATATCGGGCAGCATCCCACGTTGAGCCGCAACACTTACCTCGTCCTCTATCTCAACTTCTCCGGTATTGCCGACTGTCTTCACCACTATGCCTCGCAGCGCGACAAGCAGAAGGGCGAATCCTTTGTCCATGGTTTCACCCTTGCCATGACGGCTCAGAACCGTTTCTACCGTCCCGTCTCCGAGCAGGACACGCAGGCGGGTTATGCAGATATTTTCCTCTGCCCGATGCTGGAAATCTATTCGGACATGAAGCATAGCTACATTGTAGAATTGAAGTACGCCAAATACAAGGACCCCGAAACCCGTGTGGAGGAACTTCGCCGGGAAGCCATTGCCCAAGCCAACCGCTATGCCGAGACGGAAACAGTGAAACGTGCCGTTGGCACTACGCAGCTGCACAAGATTGTAGTGGTGTACAAAGGTATGGACATGCCGGTGTGCGAGGAGGTGTATGAACAGACTGTTTAAGGACTATTTCGCAGCATTTTCCTTCAGCTTCTTCAGATACTCCGAAGGGATGCAGCCGAATTCTTCCTTGAAGCATTGCCGGAAGTAGAACAGATTGTTGATGCCTACCTTGAAAGCTATTTCCGAAATGTTGTATTTGCCTTCCAGCAGGTATTGCTCGGCGTACTTCATCCTTATTTTACGGACGTATTCGTTGGTGGAAAGTCCGGTAAGTGCTTTCATCTTGCGGTAGAGCGTGGAGTTGCTCATGCACATCTTGTCCGAGAGGTAGCTGATGTCTATTTTGTCCGAAGATAGCCGTTCCTCTATCAGTTGGTTTATCTTGTGGATAAACTCGTTGTCCAGCTTGTTGAGCGATTCCGTAATGACAGCTGCTTTGTTGCTTATGGCGGCATTGGTGCTGAAATGCTTTGCCAGGTTGCGCCGTGACTGGAGCAGGTTTTCTATACGGCTGTGCAGCAAGCTGGCGCTGAACGGTTTGGTGAGGTAGGAGTCGGCCCCCATCTGGTAACCTTCCTCCTTGTCGCTCAGCGAGTCTTTGGCTGTCAGCAGTATGATGGGTATGTGGCTGGTACGCACGTCTTTCTTCAGTTCGCGGCACATTTCGTTTCCGTCCATTACCGGCATCATGATGTCGCTGACGATGATGTCGGGTATTTCTTTCAGGGCGCTTTCCTTGCCCAGTTTTCCGTTGGCGGCGGTCTTTACTTCAAAGTGGTCGGAAAAGGATTCGGCTATATAGTCGCAGATGTCCGGATTGTCTTCCACTACCAGCAATATGGGTTTGTCGCTGGATGAAACTTCATTTTCTTGTGTTTCTTCTATATGCTGGGCGTTGCTTTCCTTTTCCTGCGAATCGGCATGCAGTGCCTGTGGGTAACTGTTGTCGGTAAGCAGGCTGACGTAGAAGGTACTACCTTGATTGGGAACACTCTCTACGCGGATTTCCCCTTCGTGCAGGGCTACGAGATTCTTCACCAGCGACAGTCCGATACCGGTACCCGAAGCCTGGTGTTTGCCGCCTTCCTGATAATAGCGGTCGAATATGTGGGGCAGAGCCTCCGGCTTGATACCGTATCCCGTGTCGCTGACCCGGATTTCCGTATAGTTCACTTCGGCACGTTCCACCTGCCGGATACCGATGCTGATGCTGCCCTTTTCCGTGTACTTTAGGGCATTGGATATCAGATTGTCCAGGATGGTCTGGATAATCTCCTTGTCGAAGTATATAGGCATATGCTCTTTCTCCACCACCAGCCGGATGTCGACGTCCGGCTTCCGGTTCAGTTCCTTGTACTTCAGGCCTATCTCGCGGATAAGGGGTACGAGGTTGTCCCGGCTCACGCAGAGTCTCTTGTTCTGGGTCTCGGTCTTTCTGAACTCCAGTATCTGGTTGATGAGGTTCAGCAGCCGGATGGCGCTTTGGTGAATGACGGATATCTTCTGTGCGTCCTTGGTGGATAGTGTGTCACTTTTCTGTATGTCTTCCAGTGGCCCCAGTATCAGCGTAAGCGGGGTGCGCAGTTCATGGGTGATGTTGGTGTAGAAGCGCAGGCGCTCGTTGTTCAGTTCCTGCTCGTGTTCGTGGCTCTGCTTCTCCAGTTGGTACAGTGCCTCTGCATCCAGTCTTTTCTTGTAGGCATAGAGTATGGAGAAAAGGATGATAAGGGACAGCAGGATATAGAATGACTTTGCCCACCAAGTAAGCCAAAGGGGTGGGGCAATGCGGATGTCCAGAGAGGTGGCTGCGTCCGACCATGCCTGGTTGCGCATCCGCGTTTTCACCTGGAACTGGTATTTCCCGGGAGGAAGATTACGGAAGGTGACATTGTTGGGGTCTGTAAGCGTATACCAGGAGTTCTCGAGTCCTTTCAGCATATAGGCATATTCCACTTGGTTGACCAGGGCATAGTTCTGGATGTTGAACCGGATACTGAAACTATTCTGCGTATATTTCAGTTGCACGTTCTTCTGTCCGTTTAAGGCAATGGTGTTCTGTCCGTTTTCCGGTTTGTTCAGTGGGTCGGTAATTTCAATGTTGGTGATGAATGCGGGCGGTGATTTGCGTTCCTGCAATACTGCTTCCGGGTTGAAGTAGCACAGACCGTTTATGGAGCCGAAGTAAAAGTTGCCGTCTTGTCCGTAGGCTACACTGCCCCGGCTGAAGCTTCCCATGGGGAGGTTGTCGTGATGGTCGTAGTTATAGAAAATGTCTTTACTGTCCACAAGACAGCTGATACCTTTGTTGGTGCTCACCCAAATATTTCCTGCCTTGTCCTCACCGATGGCTTGTATGTGGGTATTGGCCAGTCCGCTCTCACGCTGGTATACTTTGTAGTTTCTGTCTGCCAGGGAGGGAAAGCATACCAACCCTTCACCCGTAGCCACCCACAACCGCTTTCTGCTGTCTTCGTAGAGAGCATTGATGGTATTGGAGGGGAATTTGGACAGGACGTTGAAGAGCTGGATGCTTTGAAGTTGAGGGTTATAGAGGCCCAGGCCTCCTCCGAAGAATCCTACCCATACTTGGTCTTCGGAATCCTTCAGCACACAGCGGGCCAGATTGTTCTCCAGATTGTAGTGTGCCTTGATTGTCTTGCTGTCACAATCTATAAGATAGACGCCTTCGCTGGTTCCGACCCAAATGTTTCCCTGCTTGTCTTCATGGAAGGAACGTACGTCAGTGCGTGACTTGTCTTCGGCGAAAATCTGCCGGAAGCTTTGGCTCTTGGGGTTGTAGTAGGCTATTCCTCCATAAAAAAGCCCGAACCATAATCCTCCCTCCGAGTCGCACAAGGCTGCCTGCACCGTATTGCTTCTGAATTTTTGGTTGTCAGCATTGTATATGGCTATTCGTCTTCCCTTGTTGAATACGTTGATTCCTCCTCCATCGGTTCCTATCCAGAGGCTACCGGCCTTGTCCATACAGACGCCGGAGGCTATTTTACTGTTCAGGCTGTTGTTGGTGGATGGAAAAGGAGAATATTTATAAGTGCTGAAGAGTGACGGCTCACGCTTTATGAAGTTGATGCCGCCTCCCCAGGAACCTGCCCATACATTGCCGAAGGAATCTTGGAGCAGGCAACGGATGCTGGAGTTGGACAATCCGTATTCATCGTCTCCCTCCCGGATAGAAAGCGCATGAATCTGGTCCGACGAACGGAAAAGCTGTTGCGACAAATCCACTACGGCAATGCCACCGAATTCCATGGCTATCCAAAGTCTGTTGTCATCCAGTTGACGTATATCATATACACGGTGTGAGATGCTGTTGGTTCTGTCGTCGAAGGGGATGAAACTTTCCGCTTCCGGGTTAAACAGTACCATTCCTCTATCGGTTCCTATCCATATGTTTCCGCTTTTGTCTTTGTAGACACATGTCACTTCGTTGCCGGGCAGGCTGTTGGGGTTTTGCGGCTCGTGTGTGAAGTTCTTGACTGTCTTGTCTTTTATGGAAAGTATACTGAATCCCCGGTCCACATGCCCGATATAGAGTAGTCCGTTACCGCCGTCTATGGCAGACCAGATATGGTTGCTTGCAAAACCCGGCACGGTTTCGGTGTTGTAATGGGTGAATTGGCCGGTTTGCTTGTCAAAATAGTCCACGCCTTTCCAATAGGTGCAAATCCATAGGTTACCGTTGGAAGCGGTAATGATTTTGGTAATGTCGTCCGTAACCAGGCTTTCAGGGTTGTTTTCGTCGTGTCTGTAAGTGATGAATGAATCGTTGGCATAATTGTATGCATTGATTCCGGCACGTTGGGTTCCTATCCATAAGATGGAGTCGACGGGATCATCCAGCAGACAGTTCAGTTCGTTGCCGGTGATGCTTTGCTTGCCGGTTGTTTCTTCTTTATAATAGGTAAGGAAGTGTATCCCGTCAAATTTATTTAATCCTTCTTCTGTGGCAAACCATAGAGAACCCCGTTTGTCTTGGGCTATGCTTACCACATGGTTGTTGGACAGCCCTTCACGGATGCTCAGATGTTTTATGGTATATGGCTGCGCGGATAGCAGGAGTGGCAGGCATAGGAAAATGGAAAGCAGAATCTTCTTCATAATGAGTCGTTTTTCATTGTATGAGTCAAAAGTACAAATAAAATCTTTAGATGATGTGCATAAATCGTGCATTGACAGATTTATATGCTTTCTCTGCAAGATTTATACAGCTGTTGAATCGAAAATTGGCATATGTTTGCATTGCCGATTATTATAAATCGGAGCAAAATGTACTTTTTTGTTTAACTTTAATAATAATATTTATGAAGAAGCATTTCTTTAACGCCACTTTCTGGGCGTTGTTATCGCTGGCTTTATGGACTACTGGATGTAGTGACGATGACGGATACTCTGATGTGGACGGGCAGAGTCCGACAATGACATTGGTGACGGATCATATTGAATCCGGTGCCGGCCATCGTTTTACCATTGAAGGTTCATTGGCTGACAAGGATGGAATTGTATCCGTCAATCTGCAATGTGCCGACCTTTATCTGAACAAAACCATTGATTTGGTTGAAATCTATGGAGCTCCCCAGACGGAGTATGAGTTGAGCTATTCTTATGACCTCAAGCGTGATGAGATCGGTGAACGCTTCACCGTGAAAGTGACCGTAACAGATACGGGCGGGCGTGAAATGTCGCAGGATGTGTTGATAACGATGGACGGGGACTTTGAGAATCCTACATTTACAATTGCCCCTGGCAAAGAGGTTACCGTGCTGATAAAGGATGAAACAAAGTTCAACCTGAATTTCACGGTGAAAGATGACCGGATACTGGATTATGTACTCATTGAGATTCCTGGGGTAGAAGGTTTTGAAAGCCGCCGTATAGAGGCTGGCGGGCAATCTGCTTTGAGCTTTACGGAGAAGATTATTCTGCCCAATGAGGTGAAAAGTTACGATGTGACTTTGACGGCCGTGGATGCCAGGGGCAATCAGACAGTGACCAATAGTACCATCAGTGTATCTGAAATGCCTGACTTCCCCAAAATGTATCTGGCCGATGTAGAAACAGTAGAGGAGCTGAACAGTGATATTTTCGGTGTACCGATGGTGATTAACCATACGGGCGAGTACCAATATCGTGCACGTTATTATAATAAAGCTGCCGGTACGGAAATTTTCTTCTTACCGCAAAAGACAGACTTTACTCCTATCTGTTTTGGCCTTGATCCGGAGGATAATACAAAACTGACGGATGACCCGGAAACGGCTAAACCTATTGTCTTGGATGAGGCTGGTGTTTATTATGAAATAGACATCAATGTGAAAGAGTCTACTTATAGTATGCGCACGTACTCGGTGACAGAGGCTACAAATCCGATGAAATATGAATATGGAAAGCCTTGTTTTGACCGTTGGGAGAATGGGGAATCGTTCATTGATTTCTATATCGGTTGGGGAGGTTCTCCTCAGGATGCGGGAAATCAGTTGTTTGCCCAGGATAAAAATAATCCTCATCTTTTCTATTATCCGGAAAATGGAACTTGGACGCTGGAAGCCGGTGAAGAAATGAACTTCATCATATCCAATTATCATCCCGACGGATGGTGGGATCATGTGGAATGGCGGTGTGACGACTCTCAGAATGTAGAGAAGTTTGGTTACTTCAGTAAGAAAGGGGATGTGAATCCTAATTGGGAAGGCACCAATCAGCGTTGGGAAGACGGCTCGATGGTAGGTGACAACTGGATGAAGCCTACGGTTACGGTGACCGGCAACTACCGCTTTGAGTTTGACGCGCATTTGGGTCGCGGCAAGATTGTGCCTGCTAATTAAAAAGTAACATTAGATTTAAGATATGAAAAAGCAAATTCTATTATTATGTCTTGCGCTGATAAGCCTTTGCGGTTATGCGCAGCAGATAACGGTTAAGGGTGTGGTGACTTCGGCAACCGACCAGCAGCCGTTGATTGGAACTACAGTTCAAGTGAAAGGTACCGGTACGGGTACAATTACCGGTATCGACGGTGATTATACATTACCCAATGTAGACAAGAATGCAGTGTTGGTATTCTCTTCTATTGGTTTTGAGTCTCAGGAAATAGCTGTAGGTGGACGTACTACGATTAACGTGGTACTGAAGGAGGCTGCGGAATTACTGGATGAAGTGGTGGTTATCGGTTATGGTGCTGTGAAAAAGAGCGATTTGACCAGTTCTATTGCTACAGTAAAAGGCGATGAAATCACTGAAACCGTGACCGGTAATGCTATGGATGCTTTGCAGGGTAAGGTAAATGGTGTACAAGTCACCAGTGGTGGTGGCCCTGGAGCTACTCCGAAGGTGCTGATTCGTGGTGTAACTACCGTAAACGGTACGAATCCGTTGTATGTAGTGGATGGTATGCCGGTAGGTGACAATATCAACTTTCTGAATAGTAACGATATTGCTTCCATGGAAGTATTGAAAGATGCTTCGGCTGCCGCTATCTATGGTACACGTGCATCAAACGGTGTCATCCTGATTACTACAAAGAAAGGTAAGACTGGTAAAGCCCGCATCAATTGGAATTCTTCTGTTGGTTTCCAGACCGTGGCCAAACCTAATATTGCCGGTGCGGCTGAATATAAAGAAGTGTTCAATACTCGTTATACGAATGATGGCCTTTCTTCTATCTGGAACGATACGGGTGCTACGACCAATCCCGGTGGTACAGACTGGTGGGATACTGTAGTCAATAAAACAGCTTTGGTGCAGAACCATTCACTTAGTGTTGCCGGTGGCTCAGAACAGTTTGTTTATAACTTTAGCGTGGGCTATTATCGTAACAACTCACAGTTTGATGTAGGTTATTGGGATAAGATAAATATCCGTCTGAATACTGAATATACATTTAATAAGTATGTAAAATTGGGAGTTGATATTGCTCCACGTGTCGAATCATGGGATGATACCCCAAACCAGTTCTCGGCAGCCATGGCTATGGACCCGACAACTCCGGTATTCCGTCCGCAGGACCAATGGGAGGATAATGAGTACAACAACTATCAACGCTCTTACAACAACCAGGAGTGGAATCCCGCCGGTTCAATTGCCCGTAGCAATGCTCATTCTCGCGAGTTGGGTGCCATTCTGAATACCTATCTGCAGGTAAACCCGATAGAAAAGCTGACGTTGCGTACCCAGTTCGGTGCCAATGCACACTATCGCCGTTCTGATTCATTCGTTCCGAAGTTCAATATGGATCCGTTGGAGAAACAAGACTTGAACGAAATCACCCGCCGCAATCAGGAGTGGTTTGACTGGAACTGGACGAATACAGCCACTTACATGGACACTTTCGCTGAAAAGCACAACTTGAATGTAATGGCTGGCTTTACTGCCGAACGTTTTGCATGGTACAATACTCAGGCACGGCGTGATAATGTTCCCAATAATCTGGACCAGATGCAGGAAGTGAATGCCGGACAGCAGGGTACGGACGAGGCCAACGGTGAAACCACTTACAATACACTGGTTTCTTTCCTGGGCCGTGTCATGTACAACTACGATAACCGTTACTACATTTCGGCATCTCTCCGTGCCGACGGTTCCTCCCGTTTCCCGAAGGGCAGCAAGTATGCCCTCTTCCCGTCTGTTTCCGCTTCCTGGCGTGTCATCAGTGAGGCATTTATGCAGGACCAGGACATCTTCAGTGACCTGAAGTTTCGTGGAGGCTGGGGCCGTGTAGGTAATCAGAATATCAACAATAATGCTACCCTTACTTTGTTGAGCGAAACCCAATACTATTATGGCAATACGTTGGCAAATGGTTACTTCGTGTCTACAGTAGGTAACAACCAGTTGAAGTGGGAGACTGTGGAAGATTGGAACGTAGGCGTGGATATGTCATTCCTTGATTCACGTTTGGGTGTAACATTCGAATATTTCCAGAAAAAGTCCATTGACATGCTCTACCAGAAACAGAACATCCTCTCTTTGGGATATGATAACTGGAACAGCCAGATTTGGATGAACATCGGTAGTATGCAGGCCCGCGGTTGGGAAGTGGGACTTACCTGGCGCGATGAAATCGGCAAGGATTTCTCTTACGATCTTGGTCTGAACCTTTCTGCCGTGCGCAACAAGGCCATCAAGTTCTCGGGCGACGGTCCTATCAATGTCGGTGGATTCAATAGCGACCAGATTATCCGTAACGAAGATGGTGGTTTTATCTCCCGTTTCTACGGTTACGTGGCCGATGGCTTGTTCCAGAATTGGGAAGAGGTGTATGCGCACACTGACGAACACGGAACACTGATTCAGCCCAATGCAAAACCGGGAGACATCCGCTTCAAGGACCGGGACCATAACGGAGTGCTCGATGCCAATGACAAAGATTATATCGGTAATCCTTATCCTGATTTAATGATGGGTCTGAATATTGGTATGCGTTATAAGAACATTGATTTTGCAGCCAATTTCTATGGTACGTTCGGTAATGATATTTACAATGTCACCAAAGGACGGTACTCCGGTTCAGGCGGACAGAATGTTTGGGCAGGTACACTGGAGAAAGCATGGCATGGAGAGGGTACCGGCAATGATATTCCCCGTTTGTCGAGCAATGACTTGAACCTGAACTATAACCGTGTTTCCAGTTTCTATGTGGAAGATGGTTCCTACTTGCGTTGCAAGCTGTTACAGATAGGCTATACGCTTCCTAAGAAATGGGTTGGAGGTGCTGACTTGCGTCTTTCCTTCTCTGCACAGAATCCGTTTACCATTACCGGTTATTCGGGAATGGACCCCGAACGCCCGATGGTTGACGGTACTACCGACAGCTCTGGCAGTGCCATCAATACCGGTATTGACAACGTGGCTTATCCTAATCCGAGAACATTCTTGTTTGGCATTGACTTCAAATTTTAATTCTTGATTATCCATGAAACGAATATTTACAATAGTAGTTCTGATTGCTTCGCTGGTGTTTACCTCTTGCGAGGACTTCCTGACGGAAGACGTACGTGGGCAATTGAACGTGGACACTTATTATAAGTCCATAGAAGAGTGTGAATCCGCAGTCACGAGCTGTTATCAGGCCATGACATATGGAGGATGGTGGCAAATCAACACCGTGTGGTTACTTTCCGAAATGTGTGGAGATGATGCCTGGATGGGGAATACCTCTCAGTCTCAGAGTGATTATATCTCATTGGCGCATTATCAGGGAAACGGTGCCAGCAATGGCCCTATCTCCAATTTTTGGCAGTACCGTTACAAAGGTATTTTACGTTGTAACATAGCCATAGATCGCATTGCGGCTCTCGAAACCCAAGAGACAGAAACCAGAGACCGTCTGGTGGCAGAAGCCCGTTTCCTGCGTGGCTACTATTACTTCGAACTGGTGAGAAATTTTGGCGGGGTGCCCTTGATGACCAGTTTCCAAATGCCGGAAGAAGTGGAGGGAACAGAACGTGCTACGGCAGAAGCCGTGTACAAATTCATAGAGGATGACCTGATGGCAGCTGCCGAAATACTGCCGCAACGCAGTACTGCGCAAGTAGGGCATGCTACCCGTGGCGCCGCTTTAGGATTATTGGGTAAAGTGTACCTCTATCAGGAGAAATGGCAGGCTGCCCATGATGTGTTGAAGACTGTGATAGATGAAGGCGAATACCAATTGCTTCCCGATTTCGGGCAGGTATGGAATGTCGACTATGACAACAGTGCGGAGAGCCTTCTGGAAATCCAGTATGAATATCATCCCACTTTGGGCTTAGGAGGGGCGCTTGCTACGGTAACCGGTGCCCGTAATGGTCCTGGTGATGGTTGGAGCTGGTGTCAGCCTACGGCAAATTTGGAGCAAGCTTATATTGAGGCCGGTGATACGGAACGTTTGAAATGGACAATAATCAAGTCGGGCTGTACAGAAATTGCCGGCGAAGACCAATTCGAGGATTTCATTGACGCAAGCAAAGCGTTGAATAAGTATCAGGAATATCTTGATAAATATGGTTGGGACCCCAATTGCTATATTATCAATCCCGCTGACCATAAGTCTGCGCGTATCATCCGCAAGTATTTCCTGCCGATGAAATATCGTGCTCAAGGCGATGCAACGGCTTACGCCACGGACAAGAGTCCTTTGAATCACCGTATTCTGCGTTATGCCGATGTCCTTTTAATGTATGCTGAGGCTTGCAATGAACTGGGTGATGACGCTTCTGCCCGCGATGCTCTCAATCAGGTGCGCAGACGTGCCAAGTTGGATGACGTTACGGCAAGTGGAAAGGCATTGCAAAGTGCCATTCGCCTGGAGCGCCGTTTGGAATTAGCTTTCGAGCAGAACCGTCTGTATGATATCCGCCGCTGGACTGATACAAATGGTAAAAAGATGATTAGCAATATCCTGGGACCGAACGGTTCCTTTGTGAAGTGGAACACTGAAGAGGCTACCCGTGACGCTCTTGAGTGGGAAAATCAAGGTGAAGCAAGTGACAAAGGCATCACTTTCAATGAAAACCGCGACATGGTGTTCCCCATTCCTTTGTACGAAATCACGATGTCCAACGGTTCCATTACCCAGAACCCGGGTTGGAATTAAACACATTCTGATGAAAACAGATTGTTGCAGGAACTAATTATTCAATAGGTCTTTATATTCTGTCGCGGATAGTTTGCAATGGATTATCCGCGGCAGTTTTTTTAATCCGAAACAATATCATGAATTTGAGACACATTTTTATTCTTCCGGCACTGCTTGCTGCAATGGCTTGCAGCGACGACTCTCCCGTTACGCCGGATACTCCAGACACTCCTGAGGGTCCGGACATTACAAACAGCGTAGAGAAACTGGTGAGCATCGATGCCGGACAGACTTTCCAGACAATAGCCGGCTTTGGCGCTTCGGACTGTTGGTCGCCTGCCTTTGTGGGCAAGTCATGGACTTCGCACCGTGCGGGGATTACGGAACTGCTTTTTTCTTCAGAGATTGTGGGCGGCAAGCCGAAAGGAATCGGCCTTTCCCAATGGCGGGTGAATCTTGGTGGCGGCAGTGCCGCGCAAGGTGAAGCCTGCGGCATCGAGGATAAATCCCGTCGTGCGGAATCCTATCTTACCGATGACTTGACGTACGACTGGACCCGTTGCGAGGGACAACGTTACTTCATGGACCGTGCCAAGGAGCTGGGATGTAACAATTTCGTTCTTTTCAGCAATACACCTCCCGTGCAGTACACCTATAATGGAAAAGGATTTTCCGCCAGAGGGGGACTTTCCAATCTGAAACCGGAGCATTATGGTGACTTTGCAGGATATATGGCCGATGTAGCGGCCCGTTATACCGGTGAAGGCTATCACATAAGCCATATCTCGCCCGTCAACGAGCCGCAGTACAACTGGGACAGCGGCCAGGAGGGCAGTGGCTGGACCAATGACGAAGTGGCTGCACTGGCACGCGAGCTGGATATGTCGTTGGATGCCCGGGGGCTTTCCACAGACATTCTCTTGGGCGAATCCGGTGACTGGGAGTATCTTTATAAAGTGAAAGGTGATGCCAACCGCAGTAATGTACTCTCGGCTTTCTTTACACCCGGCTCTTCCGCCTACGTGGGTGACTTGGCACACGTGAAGAATCTCATTTGCGGACACAGCTATTGGACTGACGGCACATGGGACGGTATGCGCAACGTGCGCAAGCAAGTGGCCCAGGCTGCCGGTCAGTATAATCTGGATGTTTGGCAGAGTGAATGGAGTATGCTGGGCGATAATTACAGCAGTTCCGAATTCGTGGGCTACGAGCAGGCTTCTGAGATGGATATCGCTTTCTACATGTCGAAGGTCATCCACAATGACCTCACTGTGGCTGGGGTGTCTTCCTGGAGTTACTGGACATCGATGGATGTTTCCCGTTGGGGGCATAAGAACCGTTTTCTCTTGATTTCGCTGGTACCTGCCGGTGGCGAGTATGGTGATATAGAGCAGGAGGGAAGCTATCAGGCTACTGCCACTCTTTGGGTACTGGGCAATTACAGCCGCTTTATCCGTCCGGGATACCGCCGTATTGCCCTCGACTTGAACGAATCGCGTACTTTCTTCGGTTCCGCCTGGCTTTCTCCCGAGGGGGATAAGGTAGTGGCCGTCTATACAAACATGTCTGATAAGGCGGTTCGCTTAGGTGAAACGCATGTGGGATGGAGTAATGAAGCGAAGTCAATAGCTACTTATACAACTACCGGTAGCAAGAATCTGGTGGAAGGAACGGTGGCGGCAGGCAAGCAGGTGATTCTGGAAGCCAAGAGTGTGACAACCGCGGTGTATAGCCTGAAGTAAAGAATTAGTTTAACTTCAAAGAAAATCTATATGAAAATGTATTTTAAAAATAACGGGACTGCTCTTATCTTCTTGCTGGCAATGCTGGCCGTTGCTCCGATAAAGGCGCAGGTGGCATTTGGCGATGCCGCAAAGTTCAATGACGGATGGCTGTTCCGGCTGACGGACGACTCGGCTATTGTCCGGACTGACTATGACGACAGCGGATGGCGGAAGCTTTCTTTGCCACACGATTGGTCCATAGAGGGGCAATTGTCGCCCACACTGGCCAGTTGCACCGGGTACCTGCCGGGTGGGATAGGCTGGTATCGCAAACACTTCAGGGTTGAAGACAACGCAACGCGTCATTATATCTATTTCGAAGGGGTATATAACCGGAGCGAGGTTTACCTGAACGGGCATCTGCTTGGCAAGCGGCCCAACGGCTATGTATCGTTTCTTTACGACATGACCCCTTATCTGAAGGAAGGCGACAATGTGCTGGCTGTCCGTGTAGACCATAGCCGTTATGCCGATTCACGTTGGTATACGGGTTCGGGCATCTATCGCGATGTATGGCTGGTGGCTGCTCCCGATACACATATTGCGCAATGGGGTGTGGGCTGGCATGCCGCTTCGCTGACAGACAAGCAAGCCGTCGTTGCGGTCGATGTAGAGGTGGAGAAGCACAAGGCAACTTCCGACAAACTGGAACTGAGGGCTGCACTGTACGATGCTGCCGGAAAGCAGGTGGCACAACGCCGTGTGCGTGTTGCCGATGGAAAAGAAGGCATTACCAAGCAAAGTCTTGACTTGAAAGTGTCCAAACCCCATCGTTGGAATCTGGATAATCCGTATCTGTATACATTGAAAACCGAGTTGCTTGCCAATGGCAAACGCATTGACGGCAGTGAGACCAAAGTAGGACTGCGTACGCTGGAATTTGATGCCAACAAAGGTTTTGCCCTCAACGGCAACTGGATGAAGGTAAAAGGCGTATGCTTGCATCATGATGCAGGAGTGCTGGGTGCAGTAGTGCCGCCGGAGGTATGGGAACGCCGTCTGAATAACTTGAAAGGGATTGGCGTAAATGCCATCCGCATGAGCCACAACCCACAAGCCCCCGTTCTTTATGAACTGTGTGACCGCCTGGGATTTCTTGTAATGGATGAAGTCTCTGACGAATGGGAGTTTCCAAAACGCAAATGGGTACAAGGCTGGAATGTGGGTACTCCGAATTATGACGGTACTTTCGACTTCTTCGAGGAGTGGATAGAACGGGACGTGACCGATATGGTACGTCGCGACCGCAACCATACCTGCATCTTCTTGTGGAGTATCGGCAATGAAGTGGATTATCCGAACGACCCTTATTCGCATCCCGTTCTTGATGGAGCTAAAATCAACCAGCCGATGTTCGGGGGCTATAAGCCGGATGCTCCCGATGCCATGCGTATCGGAGTCATCGCCAAGCGCCTGGCTGCTTGTGTACGTGCCGTGGACACTTCCCGTCCCGTGACCGGAGCTTTGGCAGGTGTCGTGATGTCGAACGAGACGGAGTATCCCGATGCTGTGGATGTGGTGGGGTATAACTATACGGAAAACCGCTACGACCAAGACCATGCCACTTATCCGAACCGCATTATCTATGGAAGCGAGACGGGGTCGGGGCTTGATGCCTGGTATGCCGTCCGCGACAAGGACTTCATCTTCGGGCAGTTCATCTGGACCGGTACGGATTATCTGGGTGAATCGGGCAGGTGGCCGTCCCGCGGTTTGTACACGGGTTTGCTCGATTTCGGAAGTTTCCCCAAGCCACGCGGACATTTTCGGGCTTCGTTGTGGTGCGAGAATCCGGTCACGTATGCAGGAACATATCCGGTATATGTCAATCCCAAGCATCCCGAGCATGTATTCCTTTCGCCCGATGCATGGGACATCTGGAACTATGACGAGGGGCAGAATATACGTGTGGTGTGTTATACCAATGCTCCGCAGGCACGCTTGCTGCTCGATGGCAAGGTGGTGGGCGAGATGAAACCCTATGATGAAAAGACCGGCATCATCTACTGGGATATTCCTTTCCGGGCCGGCGAGCTTCGTGCTGAGGGTTGCGATAAGGAAGGAAATGCCTTGTCAGGCTATTCCATCCGGACATCCGGACGTCCTTATGCCATTTGTGCCACGGCAGACCGCACTATTTTGTCCGGCGACCGCGTCACTGCGCACATCACCGTAGAGGTGGTTGACGAAGAAGGTACTGTTGTGAAACTTGGCGACAATGAAATTACGTGTACAGTTGAAGGACCGGCGCGTCTGCTTGGGCTCGAAGGCTCTGACAACAGTGACATGAGTGATTATACCGATAACCGTCACCGCGTATACCACGGGCGTTTGCTGGCCTATATACAGACTACCGGAGGAGAGGGGCAGGTTAAGGTAAAGTTTGCTTCCCCCTTTCTGAAAGGAACTGAAGTAAAGTTTGAAGTAAGGCAGTAGTACACTGCTATGGACTTATGTTTGTGCCATCGTATTGGCACAGTCGTGCCAGTACGATGGCAAGTCTGTGCCAGTATGGTGGCACAACTTTGCCAATGCGATGGCACGGGTTGTACATTTCTTACAGAATGTATTGCACTTCCTTGAACAGATATTCCCGTTCACTTCCTCCTTCATCCTCCAGCACGAACCGTCCGTCTTGCTCTACCCGCAGCAACCGGGCAAGGAACTTGCCGTTGGCATCTTCATAAGGGTGCAATCCCCGGCGACGGAAAAGGGAGCGGGCATACCGTGTGGATATCTCGTCGGAGTAGACGGCGAAGTCCTCCATTTGGAGACTGTTGTAGTAGATTTGTACACGTCTCAGAATATGGGCAAGGATTTCATAACGGTCGTGCTCCTTTCCGGTGATTTGTTTCAGTGAGACGGGGTTGGGTGCATCACTGTTGAAGACTTCCTGGTTGATGTTGATGCCGATTCCGGCAATGCTGCGCCTGATATGATGTCCGGAAAGGTCGTTCTCTATCAGTATACCGCAGATTTTCTTGTCTTTCCAATAAATGTCGTTCGGCCATTTGATGGTGATTTCATCAGACCATCTGCTCAGTTCTTCCTTAATGGCGAGGGAGACGATTTGTGAAAGGATGAACTGCCGGCGGGCTTCCAGAAAAGAAGGGTAGAGTACAAAGCTGAAAAGCAGGTTCTTGCCTTCTTCAGCTTCCCAGGTGTTGCCGCGCTGGCCTTTACCGGCGGTTTGGAACTCGGCAGTCACGGTTGTTAGTTCGGCAACGGATTCTTGCAACTGGTTGCAAAGCTGGCTGAGGTATTGGTTGGTCGATGCCGTTTCGTCCAATGCCACCAGCGGGAACGGGAATGTGTCAGGGCAGGGCTTCATATTCGGTACGCATTTTTTTGGTGAACTTCTTCAATACTTCTTCCATAGAGTGGTCTATCAGTTGCTTCAACAGTTTGTCGTCGACGTCACCGTCAAGGAACACCTGGTTCCAGTACTTTTTGTTGAAGTGATAGGCACCTTCGATGGCAGCATAGTGCTCCCGCAGTTCGAGTGCATATTCGGGGTCGCATTTCAGACAAATCTTGTTGGCGCTTTCCAGGTCGATAAGTGCAAACATTTTATCCATGACTTTCATCACAAGCGAGTATTCGTCGAACGGAAGGCATTCCGTGACGGCCTTTTTGCTGAGGCAATATTCGCGGGCGGTTTCTATGTCCATGATGGTATTTACGGTTTTACGGTTTACAATTTACGATTGAAATAACTCTTGCTTGTCAATTTTCAACTCTCAGAACATCGGCGGATAGAAGGCTTCTTTGAGATGCTCTATCTTGAATGCACCCGGTTCGCCTACAGCCGTTATGATGTCGAAGCGGACGGGTGCATCCAAGCAGAAGTGCTTGATATAGGCATCGGCCGCTACGACAATACGTCGTATTTTCTGCCAGTTCACGGCATCCTGCGGCTCAATGTAGTCCGTATTGCTACGGGTTTTCACTTCCACAATAATCAGTTCCTTATCTTTGTCGGCTACAATATCCAGCTCAAGGTGATTCTTTCGCCAGTTACGGTCACGTATGGTGTAACCGTTCTGTTCCAAGTATTTGGCAGCGGCGTCTTCACCGGCTTTTCCAAGAATATTGTGTGCACTCATTATTCTGCGTGTCTGGCAGGCATCAGCATGCCGTCGTGTCCAGGACGGAAGATAGCGGGCAACTTATAAGTTTTACCATCCAATGTATTGACCACTGCACTGCGCGTTTGGGGGGCTGGATTTGTACCGGTAATCAGTTCAATGGCCTTGGCATACAGAGGTTCTTCATTGTTTCCATAATCTTTATGAATATAGAATACACCTTGTTCGTTATAAGGATTGGTTTCGTCCATCAATATATCGGGTTCAAATCCTTTTTCATACTCCCCGAATCCTTTGGCGTTATAGCTTTGGAAGGTGATAGGAACAACACGATATGTGTTATTTCGGACAGTGTACTCCTCATATTCCATACCTACGTTCTTACCAGTGGTCTTTTCACCTATAAGTATTACGTCCAAATCTATTCCTTCTAAGGAATTAATGACGAGTTCACTGGCAGAGGCCGTTCCATTTCCGACAAGGCAGTAGACGCGGGGAAGATTGAGGCTTCCGGCTGATAAGGAAGTACCCAAGTTGGGGTAACTGGAGTATGCAAATAATTCATCTTCCCGTTTGTTATTGAGTTTTGCCATTCTTTCATCATTGTATCGTAAACTGCTGAATACTTTACCTTGAGAAGCAGTACCGGCAATACAAGTCGCTATCAGATTAGCTGACATGGTATGCCCACCACCATTGTACCGCAAGTCCAGAATCAAATCTGTGACGTTCTTGTTCTTAAAATCTTTGAAAACATTGAATAATTCTTGGTCAAAGCTTGCCTCGAACCCAGAATAAACGAGGTAACCGATTCTATGTCCTTCTATGTCTTCCTTGACATTACTGAAGATGACGGGGTTGTTGTATGTGGCTTTGGAAGTTATGGTGTATTCCTTTTGCCCGGTAATGGTGCCTCCTTCTACGACATCTTCTGTCAAAGTATAGTTGATAGTTGCATCCGGTAACAATATGTCGTAATAGAAGTTATTAATATTGTTATTATTTATCTTCTTTCCATTTATCAGGCTTATCATTGCTCCTCGTTTGAGTCCAGCTTCGGAGGCCGGTGAATCGGGATATACGCCTTGGAGACAGAAATAAATGGTATTTTCTGCTTGTGTGCCAATGCTTATGGGGGTTATACCGGTGATACAACTATATGCCAGTTCCTTGTTTACAATTTTGGTGGTACGGGTTGAACTAATATTGGGCAATAGCTGGATATAAGAGAAAAGATTATAATATGTCTTGCCGTCGCTACCGACATATGTTTTCTTATCCAATGTATTTGTAGTCAGACTACCCAAGGCGTCATAAAAGAAAGCTTCATAATTTTTTGTGAAGTCAGGTTTTAATGTCTTGTATTCATCGTTCCAGAGATACATTTCCCTCAGATATTCATCAACTTTTGCGTTAATCTCCATATCTTCAGTGGTTTGGGGAACACTGGTCCCCTTTTGTGTAACTTCAAAACTTGCAGGAGAATAGCCGTCTATATTAATGGAAATTCTGGCTGTCCGGTCGGTGGTGGAACTTGTACTTACAGATAATTTCAAGGTGCTTTGTCCTTTTGTACCCGAGGTCGTATTCAGTTTGCACCAATCCGCTCCTGAGGTGACGGAAGCTACCCATTTGGCTGCAGCATTGAAGCTTACAGACAACTCATTATCCTGGCTGATCTCCAGGGATTTTCCCTCTGTCCAACTCTGATTGGTTATGCCGGTATTAAGTTTATTATCGTCATCGTCACTACATGAGATAAAACTTATACTGAACAATGTGAGTAGAAAGAAACTAAGATAATTTACATATTTCATACCTTTTAAATTTAGAACTCTCCAAAAATACGTTTTTAATTACTAAATTAAAATGTTTTTAAGAAATACTTTAAGTTTACCGGTCAAAAAAATATTTCAGTGCTATTTAAGTGTTTCCGATATAAAAATTACGTAGGTTCGTTTTGTTTTTACAGAAGTAAAAGTAATTTTGCAGGAAATATGAGAAAGAGAGATAAAACGTGTGCGAAAGCAACGCCCGAAGAACCGAAACGCGAGCAGCGCATGGTATGCCTGATGAGCGAGGAAGAGCAGCGGATTGTGGACCGTTATCTGGAGAAATACAAGATAACGAACAAGTCGCGTTGGCTGCGGGAGACTATTCTCATGTTTATCCATAAGAATATGGAAGAGGATTATCCTACTTTATTCGGTGAGCACGACATGAGGAGGTGAAAATTAAAAATTAAAGGGGGTGGCGTTGGACGATAGCTATTATATGAAGCAGGCGCTTTTGGAAGCTCATAAGGCCGGTGAACGGGGAGAAGTTCCCGTAGGTGCAGTTGTGGTGTGCAAGGACCGTATCATAGCCCGTGCCCATAATTTGACGGAGACTTTGACGGATGTCACCGCCCATGCCGAGATGCAAGCCATTACCGCTGCCGCTGCATCCCTTGGAGGCAAATATCTGAATGAATGTACTCTCTATGTCACAGTGGAACCCTGCGTGATGTGTGCCGGTGCCATTGCCTGGGCACAAATGGGGCGTCTGGTGTTTGGCGCCGAAGATGAGAAAAGAGGGTATCAGCGCTATGCCTCGCAGGCATTGCATCCCAAAACACAAGTAGTAAAAGGAATTCTGGCAGATGAATGTGCCGCCCTGATGAAAGAGTTCTTTGCCGCCAAGCGCAAATAATCTCTAATCCTTTATCCCTAATCTCTACTCTTTGATTTCTTCAAAATCCACATACTCTCCCTCGTCTTTGGAGAACAGTTTCTTGTGGCGGGGGCGTATTTCACCTTCTTCAGTTTGTACCTCTTCAGACGATTGTCTATTATCATTGTAGGAATACCCTCCCGGCTGGTAGTTACCATTTCCTTTTTGGTAGGGACCGGAGTTGGAGGAAGTACGGCGTCCGCCCAATCCGAATATGTTCCGGATGACAGTACCGATAATGCTGAGGCCAATGAGCAGAATGGCAATTATGATGATGAATAAAAATCCTAAAATATGAAACATGGGCTAATGTCTTTTTATGTGTTCGTTTTCTGCGAACTTCAATACAACAACCGTGCCAAAGATTTGTTTATTTACTTTTCCTTGTAATAAGCGAAAGTAGTATATACCACACGATAATTGCAGCAAAGCTGCAGATTCCCAAGAAGATGAGGAACGGAATGCAGACAAGCAGGAAAATGAAGCTTGTTTTATTGTCTTTCCATGACAGATTCTTGAATTTGAGTGAGAACATTGGAATCTCCGATACAAGCAGCCATGAGAAAAGGCAGACCAGCAGCAACAGATAAACCGGATGGAAATTGCTGCTCACCAGCCAGTCGTGAGCGCCCGTCACCAATGAAGCCCAGAACAAGGCGTTTGCCGGGACGGGAAGTCCTACGAAAGAGCTCGTCTGGCGGGTATCGTTGTTGAACTTGGCAAGCCGCAGTGCAGAGAATACGGACAAAAGAAATGCGAGATAGGGGAAAACGCCGGCCAAGCTTTCCATTGCGCCCGAATAGTCCATTTCCTTGAACAAGGAAAATACAATCAGGGAAGGGGCCACTCCGAAACTGACATCATCTGCCAGAGAATCCAAATCCTTGCCGATAATGGAGTGTGCGTCCAGTGCACGTGCCATCATGCCATCGAAGAAATCGAATACGGCACTGAAGATAATGAAAGCGAGTGCCCATTCATATCTGGCTTCGAATGCCATGACACAAGCAATACACCCGGAGAATAGGTTCAGGCAGGTCAGAGTATTTGGAATATGGCGGGTAATGCAGTTTGCCATTGTTGTTCTTTTATTATTTAAGTTTGGCTATCACAGTCTGATTGCCGGTAGTCAGTTGTCCTAGTTTGACGAATACCTCGGTGCCCAACGGCAGAAAGACATCCACGCGGGAGCCGAATTTGATGAAACCCATATGTTCGTCGATGTAGCATTCCTCGCCCGGTTCAGCATAGGTCACGATGCGGCGCGCCATGGCTCCGGCTATCTGTCGTGCCATAATCTCCACGCCTTCCGGAGTTTCTATTACTACGGTGGAACGCTCGTTGTCGGTACTGGCTTTGGGCAGCCAGGCTTTCATGAACTTTCCGTTTTGGTGCCACACCTTCTTTACCGTACCGTCTACCGGATACCAGTTGGCGTGTACATTGACCAGACTCATGAATATAGATACCATGATACGGCGGTCGTGAAAGTATTCGTTTTCCTCCACTTCTTCCACCACTACGATTTTACCGTCGGCAGGAGCTACCACGACTTTCTCCGTTTCTTGTCCGAACAAACGGATGGGGCAGCGGAAGAAGTTCACGAGTATGCCATATACTATGAGGCTGATGACCGCTACTACGTAAAAAGGAACTTTGCATTCCAATCCGAAGTAAAGGGCAGTGTTGACAGCCAGAATCAGAACCAGGCTGCCTGCCAATGTATGTGTTCCTTCACGGTGTATGCGTATCTTTTTTAATCTTTTTAATCGACCCATGTATATCGTATTTGCTAATTTAGATAGAAATTATCTGCAAAAATAGGCTTATTTTGAAAATCTAACAAGGATTTGGAGAGAGAAATGTGCATGTTGATAACTTTTTGGGAAATATTTTTGTTAGCTGTGATAGAGGTTGTAATTTTAGGCTCTCAATAGAAAGGATATATATGCAAGATTTTGTTCATTTACATGTCCATACCCAATACTCTCTTCTGGATGGTCAGGCAAGTGTCAGCAGGCTGGTTGACAAGGCCATGAAGGATGGTATGAAAGGCATTGCCGTGACCGACCATGGAAATATGTTCGGTATCAAGGAGTTCACCAACTATGTCAACAAGAAGAACAGCGGGCCAAAGGGGGAGATAAAGGACCTCAAGAAAAGGATTGCCGGTATTGAAAGCGGTGAGATAGAGTGTGAAGACAAGGAAGCGGAGATTGCCGATTGTCGTGCCAAGATGGCAGAAGCGGAAAGCAAGCTGTTCAAGCCGATTGTAGGCTGTGAAATGTATGTGGCCCGCCGAACCATGGATAAGAAGGAGGGGAAGCCGGACCAGAGTGGCTATCACCTGATTGTGCTGGCAAAGAATGAGAAGGGGTATCACAATCTGATAAAACTTGTATCGCATGCCTGGACAAGGGGATACTATATGCGTCCGCGTACAGACCGCAGTGAACTGGAAAAGTACCATGAGGGGCTGATTGTCTGCTCGGCTTGTATCGGTGGCGAGGTTCCTAAGAAGATTATCAATGACCAGCTGGAAGAGGCAGAAGAAGCTGTACGCTGGTATAAGAATCTGTTTGGCGATGATTACTATCTGGAGCTTCAGCGCCATAAAGCCACTGTTCCCCGTGCCAACCACGAAGCCTATCCGCTTCAGCAGAAGGCGAATGCCAAGTTGCTGGAGCTTGCCCGGAAATATGACATTAAGGTTATCTGCTCCAATGACGTCCACTTTGTGGATGAAGAGAATGCAGAAGCGCACGACCGCCTGATTTGTCTGAGCACGGGTAAAGATCTGGATGACCCTACCCGAATGCTTTATACCAAGCAGGAATGGATGAAGACAAAGGCTGAGATGAACGCCTTGTTTGAGGATGTTCCCGAAGCCTTGTCCAATACCTTGGAGATTTTGGACAAGGTGGAATATTATTCCATCGACCACGCTCCTATTATGCCTACGTTTGCTATTCCGGAAGATTTCGGAACGGAAGAGGGCTATCGGCAGAAATATACCGAAAAGGACTTATTTGATGAGTTTACCCAGGATGAAAACGGCAAGGTGGTGCTGGATGAGGATGCCGCCAATGCCAAGATAAAGCGTCTGGGGGGCTACGACAAGCTGTACCGTATCAAGCTGGAAGCCGACTATCTGGCAAAATTGGCATTCGACGGTGCTAAAAAACTGTACGGTGATCCCTTGTCCGACGAGGTGAAGGAACGTCTGGTCTTTGAGCTGTACATCATGAAGACGATGGGTTTCCCGGGATACTTCTTGATTGTGCAGGACTTTATCAATGCCGCCCGCACACAGCTGGGCGTTTCGGTGGGACCGGGACGTGGTTCGGCTGCCGGCTCGGCGGTGGCCTATTGCTTGGGCATCACGAAAATAGACCCGATTCAATACGACCTTCTGTTCGAGCGTTTCTTGAATCCCGACCGTATCTCTTTGCCTGATATCGATGTGGACTTCGATGATGACGGGCGTGGAGAAGTGCTCCGCTGGGTGACGGAGAAGTACGGGCAAGAGAAGGTGGCGCACATCATTACATATGGCACGATGGCGACCAAGATGGCCATCAAGGACGTGGCGCGCGTGCAGAAACTGCCTTTGAGCGAATCGGACCGTCTGTGCAAGCTCGTGCCGGATAAGATTCCCGACAAGAAACTCAACCTGCCCAATGCCATTGCTTACGTGCCCGAATTGCAGGCTGCGGAGGCTTCGCCCGATCCCCTGGTGCGCGATACGATGAAATATGCCAAGATGCTGGAAGGTAATGTACGCGGTACGGGTGTGCATGCCTGCGGTACTATTATTTGCCGTGACGACATCACGGATTGGGTACCCGTCAGCACGGCGGATGATAAGGAGACGGGCGAGAAGATGCTCGTTACCCAATACGAAGGTTCCGTCATCGAAGATACGGGACTTATCAAGATGGACTTCCTCGGACTGAAAACCTTGTCCATCATTAAGGAAGCCGTTGCCAATGTACGTCTGCACCGCGGCTTGGAACTCGACATCGACAAGATATCCATTTCCGACCCTGCTACCTATAAACTCTATTGCGACGGCCGCACCATCGGTACGTTCCAGTTTGAATCGGCCGGTATGCAGAAATATCTGCGTGAGTTGCAACCGAGCACTTTCGAGGACTTGATTGCCATGAACGCCCTCTACCGTCCGGGACCTATGGATTATATCCCCGACTTCATCGACCGTAAGTGGGGACGCAAGCCCATCGAGTATGACATCCCCATCATGGAGAAGTATCTGAAGGATACCTACGGCATTACGGTCTACCAGGAGCAGGTCATGCTTCTGTCGCGTTTGCTGGCGGACTTCACCCGTGGTGAGTCCGATGCCTTGCGTAAGGCGATGGGTAAGAAACTGCGTGACAAGCTGGACCACATGAAGCCGAAATTCATTTCGGGCGGACAAAAGAACGGCCACGACCCGAAAGTGCTTGAGAAAATCTGGGCCGACTGGGAAAAGTTTGCATCCTATGCCTTCAACAAGTCACATGCCACTTGCTATTCGTGGGTGGCCTATCAGACGGCTTTCCTCAAGGCCAACTATCCGGCCGAATACATGGCGGCGGTCATGAGCCGAAGTTTGGCGAATATTACCGATATAACCAAACTGATGGACGAATGCAAGGCAATGGGCATCAATACATTGGGGCCGGATGTGAATGAAAGTAACCTGAAGTTCACCGTGAACAAGGAAGGCAATATCCGTTTTGGTCTTGGCGCGGTGAAAGGGGTAGGCGAGGGTGCTGTGCAGAGCATCATGGAGGAACGCGAGAAGAATGGTCCTTTCAAGGGTATATTTGATTTTGTGCAGCGTGTCAATCTGACAGCCTGCAACAAGAAGAATCTGGAATGTCTTGCTTTGGCGGGCGGGTTCGACAGCTTCCCGGAGCTGAAGCGAGAGCAGTATTTTGCCGTAAATTCCAAGAACGAGGTCTTCCTCGAAACCTTGGTGCGGTATGGTAACCGTTACCAGGCCGACCAGGCTGCGGCTGCAAACTCCTTGTTCGGCGGTGAGAATGTGGTGGATATCGCCACTCCGGAAATACCGGTAGCGGAACGTTGGAGCGACCTCGACCGTTTGAACCGGGAGCGCGATTTGGTAGGTATCTATCTGTCCGCACACCCGTTGGATGAGTATTCCGTAGTTCTGGAGCATGTTTGCAACACTCACATGGCAGAGCTGGAAGATAAGACGGCACTTGTGGGACGCGAAATAACAATGGGTGGCATCGTGACCGCCGTGCGTCGCGGTATCAGTAAAAATGGAAATCCTTACGGCATAGCCAAGATTGAAGACTATTCCGGTTCGGCAGAGCTTCCTTTCTTCGGAAATGATTGGGTGACCTATCAGGGGTATCTGGGTGAACGTACCTTCTTGTTCATCAAAGCCCGTTGCCAGCCCAAGCAATGGCGGCAGGATGAGTTGGAGCTGAAGATAACCTCCATGGAACTGTTGCCTGACGTCAAGGAGAAACTGATTGAGAAGATAACCATTCTCATTCCGCTGAGTGTGCTGAACAAGGCTTTGATAACTGAACTGGCAGAACTGACCAAGGAACGTCCGGGCAGTACGGAGCTTTATTTCAAAGTCAGAGATGAGGATAGCAAGATGACGGTCGATTTGATTTCCCGTCCCGTGAAGCTTTCCGTGGGGCGTGAACTGATTACTTATTTAAAAGAGCGTCCGGACCTTGAGTTCAGGATTAATTAGTTATCTTTGTTGGAAAACGAAGATAGGTTGCACCTCGGCATAAAAAATGAACAAGTTCATTTTGTTTTGCATTCGGTTTGCACTATCTTTGCTTCGAAAGCGAAGGTTGATAAAACGCAATTGACAGTAAATTAATAATTATAGTTGACATTTAATATTAAAAGAAATGGCTTTAGAAATTACAGACAGCAATTTTCAAGAAATCTTGGCAGAGGGAAAACCTGTAGTTATGGATTTCTGGGCGCCTTGGTGCGGCCCTTGTAAGATGGTGGGACCAATCATCGATGAATTGGCTACTGAATATGAAGGAAAGGTGATTATTGGCAAATGTGACGTGGATGAGAACGGTGATGTGGCTGCCGAATATGGTATACGCAACATCCCTACAGTCTTGTTCTTCAAGAATGGAGAGCTGGTGGACAAGCAGGTAGGTTCTGCTCCGAAATCTGCTTACGTGGCCAAGATAGAAGCGATATTATAAGGTACTATTTGACGATTTACTATTTACGATTTACCCTTTTGGCATCATGGCGCCGCCAAATAGTAAATAGTAAATCGTCAAATAGTCAATAACATTAACCCTTTAAGCAATAGTAAGTATGGGAATGGAAGACGATTTTTTGCAGAATGATGTCGATGATGAAAAGACCATCGAGTACATCAAGAATTATTTGCCGCAGGAGTTGAAAGAGAAGTTCTCTGACGACGAGTTCTATTATTTTCTCGATTTGATTGACGAGTACTATTCCGAGAGCGGCATCCTTGATGCACAGCCGGATGCGGATGGGTACATCGAGATTGATTTGGGGAAAATCGTGGACTATATTGTCAAGGAAGCCCATAAGGATGAGATGGGTGACTATGATCCGGAAGAAATCCTTTTCATCGTACAAGGTGAGATGGAATATACGGAATCTTTGGACGAAGAATAGTCTGTATCAAAAGTATAGGAAAATCGCGGATGGGCATGGCTTCATCCGCGATTTTTTGTTTTTATGTGACCGGTGGCGTATTCAGAAAAAAGAAGATGGACGTGCCGATGAGAATGACACCCAATACACCGTAGAACAGGCGGGCTTGTCGCCGCCCTACATTTTGTACGATAAACTGGGTGTTTCGGGCAGTAAAGAACCAGTTCCAGTCCAATATGGCTGCCAGCAAGGCGATGATGCCTGCGACGGCGAAAATCCCTTGAACGATGTATTGGCTCATCAGAAATAAGAATTAAGAATTAAAAATTAAAGCGGGGGAAAAGCATGCCTTATTCAAAGCTCTCTAACGTGACTTCCCGCTCTCCGTTCTCCACTTCTTCGATGGTGACCTTGATGGTGTTGCCCGGCAAGAGTTCCTCTACCAGCTCCGGCCATTCTATGAAGCAGAGGGCGCCGCTGTAGAAGTAATCTTCGTACCCCATGTCATACACTTCTTCCAGTTTCTTGATGCGGTAGAAGTCGAAATGGTAAATCAGTTCGCCGGCAGTGTCGGAACGGTATTCGTTGACAATGGCGAAGGTAGGGGAGGTGATGACGTCGGAAACGCCCAACTCCTCGCAAACGGCTTTGATGAAAGTTGTCTTGCCCGCCCCCATTTTTCCGTAAAGAGCGAAGACGGTATTATCACCCATTTCAGCGATGAACTGGCGGGCGGCTTCGTGAATCTGGTCTAATGACTGAATTTTGATTTCCATTGTGTCTTTTGATTTAGCGTTGCAAATATAGCCAAAAACTTTTTCCTGTCTTGCAAATGGCATAGATAATGATGGAAAAGAATATGATGGATGCACCCGAGGGGACATTCAAGTAGAAAGAAATCATCAGCCCGCCCAGGCAACTGAGGTAACCGATGCCGATGGAAAGCCAGATGATGCGGTGGAACCGGTGCGAGAACAAGTTGGCGGTCATCTGCGGAACGGTGAGCAGCGAAATGACCAGCACGATGCCCACCATGCGCAGGCATGCCACGATGGTCAGCGCAATGAACATCATCAGTACATATTCGAATACCTGCACCGGAATACCTTGCGAGCGGGCAAACTCCCGGTCGAAGGCTACGTAGATGATGGGATGGAGATACAGCGCGAAAAACAGTATCAGCAGCAGGGCAAGCCCTCCCAATAGAGCGATGTCGCTCCAGGTAATCGTGAGAATGTTGCCGAAGAGATAGGCGGACAAGTCGGGTGCGAATCCCGGCGAGAGGAAAGTGAACATGATGCCCAGTGCCATGCCCAATGTCCAGAATACGGCAATGGCGGAGTCTTCCCGCATGTCCTTCCGTTTGCTGAGCCACTCTACACCGAAAGCGGACAAGACTGCAAACAAGGCTGCCGACAGAATGGGGGAAATGCCGGTATACAATCCCAGGCCGATACCGCCAAAAGATGCATGCGTCAATCCGCCGCTGATGAACACTAGTCTCCGGGTAACGATGTACGTGCCTATCAGCCCGCAAGCAATGCTTGCCAGCAGACTGCCGATGAGGGCATGTTGGAAAAAAGTGTATTGCAGTAGCTCCATTTATTCAATTAAAAATTAAGAATTAAAAATTAAAAGTTGGATGTGGAGTGTTAGGAATGGGGGGTGAGACGGCGTTCGCCGATGATGAGGAACACTTCATCCTTGATGTTGTCCGGCAAGGCTATGCCACGCAGTTGCAGGCTGCGCACCCATCCGGCTACGTCCGTGTCTTGCATGGTGTAGAACACGTCGCGGAACTCGTCTTCCTGCTCGGGAGTATAGGCATCGGGAGCGGTGCCGATGTATTTGTCCAGTTCTTCGTCATCGTAATATTCTATTTGCTTGCTGACGGCTGCCAGCAGGCTGTCACGTTCGCAGATTTCATGCTGTCCGCAGCACTCGGCATCCACTTCCTGCACTTCGGGCATGGCGTCCAGTTCGCCGCGGTCTATCTTCTTCTGCAGTTTCCGGTTGCGTATAATTCCGGCTGTGGCTGCCACGAGGGCAAGGACAATCAGGCTAATAATCAATATCCACATGGGCTTCCTTTTCTTGAAAAACATGTTCCATTAATAGAACGGACAAAGATACACATTGTTTTGTACACGACAAAATAATGAGTCAGATTGCAGGTAGGCAGATTACTTCCACCCGACGCAGGCATTACTTGCCTGGAACGCAGTATAAAACTACTTTGGATGCATCCTAATCTTAGAATGTATCCTTTATTCCTAAGAATAAAGGTTATATTCTTAAGAATAAAGGCTGTATTTCTAAGAATAAAAGCTTTATTCTAAGATTGCATTGCATCTTGGTAGACTTTAAATCCCGCCTTTTGCAAGTCTTCCCAGTAAGCAGGGTAAGATTTGGTAACGACCTGTGGTTCATTTATCCGTATTTGGGGCAGTACAAGGCAGGCGGGGGCAAATGCCATGGCCATACGGTGGTCTTCGTAGGTGGCGATGACGGGGTCAGCGTCTGCCGGGCAGCGTTCGCCATCCCACAACAAGATGCTGTCTTGCTCGGAGCGCACGACGTAACCCAGTTTACGCAGTTCCGTAATGAGGGCGGTGATACGGTCGGTCTCCTTTATTTTGAGGCTTTGCAGTCCAGTGAAGCGGAAAGGGATGTCCATCAGGCAGCAGGTGACGACAAAGGTCTGCGCCAGGTCCGGGATGTCCACCATGTCTTCGTCGAGACGGGTGGCGGGAGTACCCTTACGGATCAGTTTTACTCCCCGGTCTGTATATTCGGTATGGACGCCGAGGCGGGCAAAGACTTCCGCGCCGCGGCTGTCGCCTTGATAGCTGTGGGCGAAGAGACCGAGCAGTTCGATTTCTGCCGTGTGCGCTTCTTCCTTCGTGCTGTCTTCACTTTCTTTCGCGCTACTTCTGTCTCCCCCTTTCATTTTTATTTTTTCATTTTTAATTCCTTCTATTGCCATCATCTGATACCAGTAAGAGGCGGCGCTCCAATCGCTTTCCACGGTGAAAGGAGTATCTGTGTATCCGCCGGGGCTGACGGTGATACAATCTTTGGAGGCCCAGTCGGCTTGGGCACCGAAGTCGCGCATCAGTTGCAGGGTCAGGTTGATGTAAGGGCGGGAGATGATGTCGCCCGTTAGGTGCAGGCGTAATCCTTGGGGGAGTACGGCGCCAATCATCAGCAGGGCGGATATATATTGGGAACTTACATTTCCGGCAAGGGATATTTCTTCGCCTTTCAATGCTGTGCCGGTGATGCGTAGTGGGGGGAAACCTTCGTTCCCGACGTATTCAATCTGAGCACCGAGTTCGCGCAAGGCGTCTACCAGTATGCGGATGGGGCGTTGCTGCATGCGTTGTGTACCGGTGATGATGCGGGTGCCCGGAGTTACGCTGAGGTAGGCGGTGAGGAAACGCATGGCGGTGCCGGCGGCAAGGATATCTATATGTCCGGGATTTCCGTCGAGGGCGCGAGTCATCACTATGGTGTCGTCACAATCGCTCAGATTGCGGGGCAGGATATTGCCGTGGGCAAGGGAGTGGAGGATGAGTGCCCGGTTACTGATACTTTTGGATGCCGGGAGCTGTATGGCTGCGTGCAGTGAGGCAGGAGCGGAAACGGTATATCGCATGGTCGTATTTGTTAAGTTACGGTGGTAAGGAGTTTTTTTATTGTCACTGCAAAAGTAGGATAAATCTTTGGGAAATGGAAAAAAGGAAACTTGTTTCTGTGGTTTCAATCTTTCGTTTATCTTTGCGGAGGTAAGTCCTGCTATCGGGACGGATAGATATAATTAAGCATCATTCTTATGGAAATAGATTTAACCACCCCCGCCTTGCTGTTTTCGGCCATATCGCTGATTATGCTGGCCTATACCAACCGTTTCTTGTCCTATGCCCAACTGGTGCGCACCTTGAAGGAACAGTACATGGAGAACCCGTCTTCGGTGAAGGCGGCGCAGATTGCCAACCTGAGGAAGCGGCTCTACCTGACGCGTGCCATGCAGGTGGCGGGCATCGGCAGCCTGCTGCTGTGCGTGGTCAGCATGTTCTTTGTCTATATCCGTCTCCATCTGCTTTCGGCCTATATCTTCGGTTTGGCGCTGATATTGCTGATTATTTCGCTGGCCATATCGGTGTACGAAATATATATATCGGTGAAGTCTTTGGAGATACATCTCAACGATATGCACGAGTAGAGGCTCTACGGGATGATGTTCCGTACGGGGAGTTCCAGTTCTCCCCAGTCAATCATGGCATTGAACAGCCTGACAGTAGAGAATGAAGGCAAGTCTTCCGGTCTGATATCTTTTTCCTGCAAGATTCCTTCTTCCAGCAAGGCTGCCCGTTTGGTCCCTTTCAGCAGGGGATGTGCCGGCGTGTACCAGTGGGTACCGTCGGAAAGGGCGATGTTGGCGATGGAGGTGTCTGTCAGCAGGCCTTGTTTCACAATCAGAATGTCGTCGCATGCGCCGCGCAGGGCAAAGAGGCAGTTCAGCGGTTCGCGTCCGGCGCTTTTGTAGGTGTAGTCGATGGTATCGGCCTGCATCAGTGCCAGCGAATGCACGTGCCGCACGGCGTAGGGGGAGTAGCTGAGGTCTTCAATACCTTTTTCACCATACACTACGCGTGCCTTGACGATGCCCGCCCCGGTGATGCCTGCTCCACAGCCGGGAGACGACAGATAATCGGACAGTTGCAGCGGTGTGCTTTCCGGCCAGAAGTGGGCGCGGGTATCGTTCAGCCTCCGGTTGTGGCGGGAAAGGTTGCAGACCCTTCCGTGGTCGATGCGTATGGTTTCAATAAATAGGCACATATATTTTCTGTATTACTTCGTTGTATTCGCTTTCCCACCGGCTTTTGGCGGTGATGCCGCCTCCTGCCTTGAAGTGGAGCTGGCCGTTTTCCTGCTCGATGAAGCGTATCATGACAGCGCTGTCCAGCTGTCCGTCGGCATAATGCCCCATGATGCCGGTGTAGAAGCCCCGGCGGTAGTCTTCGGCCTGGGCGATGATTTCTACGGTTTTGGGCTTGGGGGCGCCGGTGATGGAGCCGGCAGGAAGCAGGCGGAAGATGATGTCGCCCAGGTGTGCGGTGTAGTCTTCGGGCAGGGTGCCGCATATCTCGGAGCTGGTCTGGAGGATGGGGCCCTTATTGGTTTGCAGGCGGTCTATATATCGGTAGGAGGTCACTTCGACGTGTTCCGAAACCATGCTGAGGTCGTTGCGTATCAGGTCGACGATGGTGGCGTGCTCGGCTGCCTCTTTGGTGTCCTGCATCAAGAGCTGTTCCGCATCGGGCAGGGTGGCGTCGATGGTGCCTTTCATGGGGAAGGACTTTATCTTGCCCTTCTCTATGCGGACAAAGATTTCGGGGGAGAAGCAGACGAACCGGTCTTTCAGCCACAGCTTGTACAAGGCTTCGGAGTGGAGGAATATTTCTTCCAGTGTCAGATTGGTGGTGACGGGTACCCGGCAAGTGAGGTTCGTCAGGTAGCTGTTGCCTGCCAGCAGGTTTTGCTTCACGAGGTCGAACGAATGTCTGTATGCGGCGGGGGAAGGGGGAGTGATGTCCCACTGGATAGGGCCGGCGCATCGGGCGGCTGTGCTTCTGGCAAGGGCTGTTGCAGCCGTCTCCGTGTTGCCTGCCTTCGGGAATTGGAAAAGGCAGGTGGCGGGGTCTATCCGGTCGAGGGGCTCAATGTGCGACTGCTCTTGCGCGTAGTCTACGATGAAGAGGAAGGGCACATTGGCTCCGGCCAGTGCGTTCATGCGGGCAATGGTTTCTGTCCGGCTGTACGTCTTCATGCGTCAATAGACTGCGGAGGCTATCACCTGGATTATCAGAATGAGGAACACCATGGCAATGGGATATACCGTGGCATAGGCCACGCTCGGTATGTTGCTGTCCGTCATGGAGTCGGCGGCGGCAAGGCCGGGCGTACTGGTCATGCCGCCGGTGATGGTGCCCAGCAGGTCGAGAATGTTTATCTTGAACACGAACAGGCCTACGCATACTGCCACCAGCATGGGCACCAGCGTGATGGCGGCGCCTACGCCGAACAAGAGCCAGCCGCTTTCCTGGAACGTGGCCATCAGATTCCGTCCTGCCGATGTCCCTACTTCGGCAAGGAAGAGCAGCAGTCCCAGCTGGCGCAGCAGTTGGTTGGCAGGGCCGGACATGGACCACAGAATGGGGCCGGTCTTTCCGATGGCGCTCAGGAACAAGGCGACCATCAGGATGCCTCCCGTCAGTCCCGGAGAGAACGACAGACTGTCCGAGAAGGAGATGTTGAGCTTGCCGAAGAGCACGCCCAGCACGATGCCCAGGGCGATGGGGAAGAAGTCGGTGTCGGACAGTTGCTTGGTGTCGTTGCCCAGCAGGCGTGCCACTCCCTTGATGCCGTCCTTCTCGCCCACCACCATCAGCTTGTCGCCGAATTTCAGGGCGAGGTCGGGCGAGGGGGAGAGGTCGATGCCGCTTCGGCGGATGCGGGTGACGGTGCAGCCGAAGTTCTTCATCAGGTTGAGGTCGCCCAGCTGCTTGTTTATCATATCCTTCTTGGTGAGCAGCAGGGATTCAATCTCCTGCATGTCTACGAGTGGCAGTTCGCCTTCTTCGCGTTCGCCCACGAGGACGGCGAGCTGGTTTAAGGCCTCTTCGCTACCCACGGCTTGTATGTAGTCTCCCTCGTGCAGGATGGTCTGGGCGGTGGGGATGGCTATCTGCTCGTTGTGCTTGTGGCGTGAGATGACGGCTCCGGTCATGGCGCGCGCATTGATTTGCATCAGGCTCCGGTCGAAGACGGCGGGGTTGGTTACGCGGAACAGACAGGTTGTCAGTTCCGGGAACTGGCTGCGGCGTTCCTTCTCCAACCGGCGCGCCTCCTTGTCGAGGTCGATGCGCATGATACGGGGCAGCAGCTTAACGAAGAGAATCACGCCGATAACGCCGAAAGGATAGGCAATACCGTAAGCGATGGATGCCAGTGGGGAATGGGTGCTGTCAATGGCAACGGCGAGTCCCGGCGTACTGGTCAGGGCACCGGCTATCAGTCCCACGACACTGGGAGTATCGATGTCGAAGGCATATTTCAGTCCTACTGCCGTCAGGGCGGCGGAGCAGATGATGAGCAGGGTGATGATGATAAGCGTCTTGCCCTTGCTCCGGAAGGAGTCGAAAAATCCGGGACCGGCCTGGATGCCGATGGTGAAGATGAAGAGCACCAGTCCGAAGTTTCCTAATTCTTTGGGGATGATGACACCGAAGTGTCCGAACAGCAGGGCAATGAAGATGACGGCGGAGACGTCGAGCGAAAGCCCTTTAATCTTGATTCTTCCCAACATGAAGCCTAAAGCCACAATGAGAAAGAGCGCGAAATAGGAGGAGTTTAACAAGTCAGCAAACATAATCAGTTAAAGAGTTAGGAATTTATGTCACAAAGATAGTGCAAAAAAGTGAGATAGAAAAAGTCTTGCTTCCTTGTGGCATATAAAAAAAGATGATGTGCCATCAACCGTTTTGACACATCATCTTAATATATATCGGCCTATATGACCGGTATTCCTGCGTGGGGCAGGGCGGTACTTATTTTTCGAGTTCCTTCAGCAGTTCCTCTACGGCAGCTTTCAGCTGTGTGTCTTCTCCCTTCACGATGGTCTCGGGTGAATTGGCTACTTTGATGTCCGGCTCCAGCTGCGAGTTCTCCAGATAGCTGCCGTCCGACAGGCGGTAGCCCACGACGGGGATGCCGAATACCAATGACGGGTCTTGCAGGCGTTCCCACGACACGCTGGTCATGGTTCCCGGCACGGGCATGCCTACCAGCTTGCCCAGTCCGCGGTGGCTGTAAACCCACGGCGTGCCGTGCGCATTGGAGTAGTTGGCCTCGCACATCACCATGATGGAGGGTTTGTTCCAGCGGCGGCTGGGCATGTCGCACGTCTCGCGACCGCGCACCACTTGGGTGAAGTATTTTTGTCCACTGAAAAGTATTTCTATATCCTCGTGCAAGCGTCCACCGCCATTGAAACGGGTGTCGATGACGATGCCTTCGCGGTTGTTGTATTTTCCCAGGATGTCCGAGTAGACGGAACGGAAACTGTCGTCTCCCATAGACTCGATGTGCACGTAACCCAATCGGCCACCCGACCATCGGTCAACGTCTGCCGCACGCTGTTTCACCCAGCGGCTGTAGAGTAAATCGCTGAACGCACCGTTCGTAATGGGGATAATGACCTCTTCCCAGTGCTCCTTGGTCTGCGGGTCGAAGAGAGAAACAAGTGTTTTCTTCCGTGCCTTGTTGTTGAGCAGCGTGTAATAGTCCGCATCGGGGGTGATTTCCACGCCGTCTATCTTTTCGATGACTGTGCCGGCTTTCACCCGGGTGTTGGCTGTGTCGAAGGGGCCTTTCTCCACTACTTCGGCAATGAGCATGCCCTTGCCCGTGTAGTTCCAGTCGAAGAACAGTCCCAGGCTGGCAGTAGGTTCGGATTGCCCTTTGGGATAGAAACGGCCGCCGGTGTGAGATACGTTCAGCTCGCCCAGCCATTCGCTCAGCAGTTCGGCAAAGTCATAATTGTTGTCGATATGGGGCAGGAAGCGGCGATAGGCGGCGGTCATCTTGTCCCAGTCCACTCCGTGCATATTGGTATTGTAGAATCGCTTCTGCTGTTGGCGGTACACGTGGTCGAACATGTATTCGCGCTCCGCAGCCAGGTCCATCTTGGCATCTACCTGGAAGGTGATGGGGGTCAGCGCGTCGGATGAAGTGTCCATTTTCTGCATCTTGTGGCTACCCAGCAGGAAGAGGCTCTTGCCGTCCTTGTCCAGCTGCATGTCCGCCCATCCGGCATCCATCTTGTGCAGCAGGCGGGTCTCTTTCTTGCGCAGATTCATCTTCCAGAGGTCGTAGCCGCCTTCGAAGGCTGCCAGGTAGTAGAGTGTCTCGCCATCCTTGGAGATGATGGTGCTGCCCATGTCGGAAGAATTCGGGGTGAGGCGCACCACACGGTCTTCGATGCCTTTCAGCTCTACGACGATGTCTTTCGGCTGGTCATCTTTTTCGTCAGCATTGCTGTCTTTCTTGTCGTCTTTCTTCTTTTTATCCTTGTTTTTGTCTTGGGGGGTGTCTTTTCCGGCAGACTTCTTTTGTTCCTTCTCCAGCTCCTTGCGCAGTTCGTAGTCTTCTTTGCTCAGGCAGTATTTGTCGTAGGCGTCTTGGTTGAGGAAGACGAGCATGGCGTCGTTCAGCGAGCCCCATGAGGCATGGGCACGCATGCCGTAGCGTTCGGTGGTGAAAAGGATGGCGTTGCCGTCCAGCGCAAAGTGGGGATAGCCGCTCATGTAGCCGCTATTGGTGAGGTTGATGATGTCTTTGCCTCCCTCTGCGCTGACCAGGCCGATGTCGGAGTAGGGGTCGTGCTTGTTACCCGTGAACTCAAGTGTAAACCATTTACCGTCCGGCGACCATGCGTAGTCAAATCCTCCGCCGGTGCTGTACCAGGTGGAGCCGTCCGTAATCTGGCGCACCTTCTTCGTCTCCAGATTGAGCACCATCAGCCGGATGCGGTCTTCGATAAAGGCGAGTTCCTTGCCGTCGGGCGAGAATTGCGGATAGGCACGTTCCACGGTGGTGGAGGGCAGCAGCACTTCTTCTTCAATCAGCGTGGCGTTCGGGAAGTTAGGGTCTTCCTTGCGGGCTATCTTGGCAAGGTAGAGCTGCCAGTTGCCGCCTCGCTCGCTGGCGTAGGCCAGGGTGCGGTTGTCCGTCGCAAAGGAGAGGCCCGCTTCGCGTGCCGGTGTGTGCGTCACCTGCTTGGTAGTGGCATAGTCTGCCGAAGTGACAAAGACTTCTCCGCGCAGCGTGAAGGCAATCTGTTTTCCGTCCGGGGACACAACGGCAGAGGTGGCTCCGTCGGAAGACTGCAGGTTGGCGAATTGCGGCCGGTCATCGCGCACCAGTTCTATGGCGACTTTCTTCGGGGTGGCATCCGGCTGCTGGGTATAGATTTCGCCGTCGTAACTGTAGCACAACGTCCCGCCGTCACTCATGGAGAGGAAGCGCACGGGATGTGTCTTGAAGCTGGTGATGGGCTTCACCTCTCGGGGCTGTGCCAGCGGGAAGGCATACACGTTGAATGAGCCGCCGTTTCTCTCACTCAAAAAGTAAACCGTTCTTCCATCGGGTGACAACACCGGGTTGCGGTCTTCGCCCGCGCGGTCGGTGAGGTTGGTATGGGTACCCGTCTTTGCATCATACAGCCAGATGTCGCGGGTGATGGAGGAGATGTGATGCTTTCTCCATTCATCTTCAAATCCCTTGCGGTCTTGGTAGAGGAACTGATGGCCCGCCTTGTCGAAGCAGACCGCTTCGGCAGGGGTGCCCAGCACTTGCTCCGTACGCCCTCCCGTTGCAGGTACTTTGTAAAGCTCGGTCATGGCCGAAGTGGGGAAAAGAGCGCTGCTTGCCGGGTCCTGGATGGAGGCGGAAAACAAGATATACTTTCCGTCCGGAGTGAATGTGGAGGGTATCTCACCGGTGGAGTGGGTAGTGAGCCGTTGGGCGGTTCCGCCGTCTGCCGGCATCACGAATACGTCGAAGTTGCCGTATCTGTCGCTGGCAAAGGCTATTTGTTTGCCGTCCGGCGACCATATGGGGGTACATTCGTAGCTCTCTTGGGTAGTAAGCTGTGTGGCGGTTCCACCTTTGGCCGGCACCTTGTAGATGTCTCCTTTGTAGCAGAATGCGATTTCCGTACCGTCGGGAGAGATTTGCACATCGCGCATCCAGAGCGGCGTGGCGGCATGTCCGGCAATGGCAGTAAGGCCTAGTGCAAGGATTGCAAGGGTTTTCTTCATAAGTGTGTGGGTTGATGTTAATATAGAATGTTTATAAACGTCATGATGCTGTCCACAAGGCAAGGAGCGAGGTACGTCATTTCATACCTCGTGCCTTGTATATCTGTTCTTTGGCATTGTTGATGCTTTGGAACTTCTCTTCTGCGGCTTTCTTGATGTCTTCGCCCAGCGTTGCCACCCGGTCGGGATGGTGTTTCAAGGCTAGGCGGCGGTAAGCGGCACGCACTTCGTCATTGGTGGCAGTGGGTTCAATTTCAAGTACTTTGTAGGCCTCGTTCAGTGAGCTACCGCCTAGGTTAAGCATGGATTCCACTTCCTTGACGGATAGTCCCATGTACATGGCCACTTCTTTCAAGGCTTCTATCTCCTCGTTGCAGACGTGTCCGTCGCTTTTGGCAATTTCTACCAAGAATACCAGCAGTTGCAAGCGTTCCTCGTATGTCAGGTTGGCGGCAATCTGCGTTCCACAGTCACGGATGGTGTTTTTAAATGCCAGTGGGTTTTGTCTGTCCATCTGCTTGCGCTGTTCGAAGAGGTTGAGTAATATCCGTTCTCCCTCGCCCACGGCAGCCTCACCGAATGTGCTTCTCAGAAAGCGGCGGACGAATTCCATTTCACTATGCATGATGCGCCCGTCTGCACGGATAATGTACGAAGCCATCACGAGCATGGAGAAGAGGAAACTGTTCCGTTGCCCGGTATAGGTAGTGCCGTGCGTTGGTGCTTCTCCATAATAACTGCCTGCGTCATTTGAATCGGTGTCGAACAATGAACCGAATACAAAACCTGCCAAGGCTCCCAGCGGTCCTCCGGCCATGAAGCCGATGATGCCGCCTATCCATTTAGCTGCTCCCATAATTTTTCTTGTTTAAAGTGCAAAAATAGAGATTTCTTACGAGAATTCCAGTAATTTGATGAGCTATTCCCGCTGAAGCGAATAGGCACCGTCTTCTTTTTGTACATATTCAGCATATTTATGGCAGCAAGTCTGTCATTAAGAAATACTATAAAAATTAAGGAGTTAAGTCTTAGACTTAACTCCTTAATGCTCAACAGTCGGGATGACAAGATTCGAACTTGCGACCACACGCCCCCCAGACGCGTACTCTACCGGGCTGAGCTACATCCCG